>VTLG01000099.1_pt1 | contig 27774 bp, 42 predicted proteins | sample 4694571 | NCBI WGS metagenome assembly VTLG01 (sample SAMN12604809, study PRJNA352737) | marine metagenome | biome: ENVO:00000447; feature: ENVO:00000209|ENVO:00000569|ENVO:01000036; material: ENVO:00002151; isolation source: viral sequences binned using virsorter ...
GGTTTGCCCGACCTCCAACTCTTTTTAGTCAGGCATAATATATTTGCGTTTCGTTTCGTTTTCTTATAGATACGATATATGTCAGAAAAATTACAAGTAGAGTTATCAAGACCATTTGGACCAACGATACTTAAAGCAAAACTTCCTGAAGAATTAATTAAAGATTTCAATCAAGATTGTGATGAAATAGTGGCAAACAAAAAAGAACAAGTTGATTGGTCACCACAATTAGCTGGTAGGGTAAAAGAGGAATGGCATATTTCAAAAGATACTTTGACCAAATATTATGGTTGGGCTGGAGCTGTTACTTCTAGATATTTATTTCCTGATGATAAAATGTATAGAGAATATAAAGATAAATTAAAAGTTGGAATTTCAAGTGGTTGGTATGTTCGTTCTTTTACTGGAGATTTTAACCCATATCATTTTCATACTGGTTGCCAAATATCTTGCGTAGGGTTTTTAAAACTGCCTGAAGATATAACTGAATATTGGAAAGAAGAAGATAAAGATCATAACCCATTTGGAGGTTATCTAGATTTTAGATATGGAACTATTGGATTAAATTGTCCAAACAATATTAAATTGAAACCTCAAATTGGAGATTTTTATATGTTTCCAAATTGGTTAGACCATTGTGTATATCCATTTAAAAGCAAATACCAAAATTATGAACCTCAAGGAGAAAGACGAAGTTTTAGTTTAAACATAATCTTTGCAAATAATGAGAACAATAATAAATCTTAAATTAGAAGAAATAAAACCTTATAAAAAAAATCCTCGTAAGAATGATATAAGTGTTCCTAAAGTAAAAAAGTCTATTGAAACCTTTGGGTTTAATCAACCTATATTGTTAGACAAAGACAAAATAATTATAACTGGACATTCAAGATTTAAAGCTGCCAAAGAGTTAGGATTAAAAGAAGTACCATGTATTATTGTTGAGGACTTATCTGAAAATGCAATTAAAGCATATAGAATAGCAGATAACAAAGTAGGTCAAGACTCAACATGGGATGTGGCTCTTTTAAAAGAAGAATTAAAAAAATTACGAATAGAACACTTCCCTATGACAGATACTGGTTTTACAGATGTTGAATTAGAGAATTTAGAAATGGAATTAGAAAAAATAAGTGTAGCAACTAAAAGTGAACACCTTTCTACCATTGAACCACCTAATTTTTCTGATGCAATGGTAAATATTAACTTTACTTTAAAACCTGAAGAACGATTGGTAGTTATGAACTATCTTGACTATCATAAACAAATAAACAAACTTAATACAACAGCAGAGGCATTAGTATACCTTGCTAGAGAGGATGAGAAAGACAATGGATAGTGCATTTACACAAAGAGAGGGAATGGTAATTTTATTAGGTTATGGAATATTTATGTTTATGTTAGCAACATATTATTTAAAACCCTCAAAAACAAAAGAGGATTATTTATTAGCAGATAGAAAGATAGGTTGGTTACATAGTGGTTTTAGTATTTCAGCAACTTGGATATGGGCGCCAGCATTATTTGTTGCAACTTTAAAAGCATATACACAGGGCATAGCTGGATTGTTTTGGTTTACAATACCGAACATTGCTTGTCTTTTAATTTTTACTTGGTTTGCAATTAAGATTAGAGAGTTATGTCCAAAGGGATTTACTCTTTCATCTTTTATGAAAGATAAATATAGTTCAAGAGTTCAAAATATGTATTTATTAGAATTAACTGGTTTGGCAGTTTGTCAATTTGCAGTACAACTATTAGCTGGAGGTGCAGTAATAGCATATTTAACTGGATTAGATTTTTTTGTAATTACATTAATACTTTCAGTAACAGCATTATCATATTCTTTTATTAGTGGAGTTAGAGCAAGTATTTTAACAGACTACTGGCAGATGTGGTTTATACTTGTTGTTGTTGTAGTTGTTGTGCCATGGATTGTTGTAGCTGGAGGAGGTTGGCAAACTGTTCTTGATGGAATAGGTGGTGTATCAGGAAAGTATAGTAATCCATTTAATGCTGAAGTAGCATATTCATTTGGAATAGTAGTTACGATTGGATTGTTAGCTGGTCCATTTGGTGACCAATCATTTTGGCAAAGAACATTTGCTACTAAAAAGAAAGAAATTAAAAAAGCGTTTATTTGTTCAGCAGTAGTATTTGGAATTGTTCCAATCTTTACTGGACTAATAGGATTTGTTGCCGCTGGTTTAGGTATAGAGGGAAAACCTCAACTTATAAATATAATTACAGCACAGATGTTATTACCAACATGGGTATTACTTCCATTTGCATTTATGCTTATAAGTGGATTAGTTTCTACATTAGATAGTGCATTATGTTCAGTATCTTCTTTAATAGGACATGATATTGCAGAAAGACAAAAAGTAAATTCAATGAAATATGCAAAAGTAGGAATGGTTGTTTTGGCAATATCTGGTTTACTTATTGCTAATATACCTGATATGAAAATTTTATATCTTTTTTTATTTTATGGAACATTACGAGCATCAACTCTTATTCCAACTGTATTAACAATTATAAAAGGAAAGTTATCTGAACAAGGCATGTTTTATGGTATCTGTCTAGCATTATTTGTAGGAGCTCCATTAATGGCTTATGGTAATTTTGGAGGAGGATTACATTACAAAGTAGCTGGTGCAGTATTTACAGTTTTATCATCAGGAATTGTAGCTTGGTTATGGACAATATATGGGAAAGATATTAAAAAAAGAAGAAGTAGATAAATCAGTATTAGATTTAGCTTATGAAAGAATAAATAATGCTTACGACCAATTTGATACTATATCTGTTTCCTTTAGTGGAGGTAAAGACTCTACTGCATGTTTAAATTTAACATTAGAAGTAGCAAAAAAAAGAAACAAACTACCTCTTGATGTTGTTTTTGTAGATGAAGAAGCAATAAGTTATGAAACAGAACATTATTGTAGACGAGTAAGTAAAAATCCTGATATAAATTTTAGATGGTTATGTATTCCAGTTGAACATAGAAACGCTTGTAGTAGAAAACAACCATATTGGCATCCATGGGCCCCTGAAGAAAAAGATAAATGGGTTAGACCACTTCCTCCTGAAGGAATTACAAAAATAGATTATTATAATAGCGATGTACCAAGTGCTAGACTTACTATTCCATTTTTATTTCCAATTTTATATCCAGTAGAAAAATATGGAAGAACTGGAGTAATAATGGGAATAAGAGCAGATGAAAGTTTAACTAGGTATCGTGCAGTATCTCAAAGAGTACATGAAAATTATATTATACAACCAAAAGAAACAATTCCGATGGAAGAAGTAATAGAAAGAAAAATAGATGTTACTAGATTTAATTTAAGGTCTAATAAACAAAAGAACTTGTCTAATAATGTTGGAAACTATTTTAAAGTCTATCCAGTTTATGATTGGACAACGCAAGATATATGGACAGCTCCAAATATGTTTGGATGGGATTATAATACTTCATACGACATTATGGAAAAGTGTGGCATAACTCATTCTGCTCAAAGATGTGCTCCTCCTTTTGGGGAAGAACCTTTAGAGGGATTATGGATGTATCATGAATGTTTTCCTGACATTTGGGATAAAATGAGTATGAGGGTTCAAGGTGCTAATACTGCCGCAAGACATAGTTTAACTGTTTTATATTCAAATAGAAAAAATCCTGAAAAACCTGACGGTATGAAATGGATAGATTATTTAAGTTACTGGATTAGAAAGTTTCCTCCAAAAGAATCACAACATATACAACATAGAATTAATGAAATGATTAAATTACATCAAGAAAAAACACCTGATCCTATTTTAAAAAAGACACCTCATCCAACGACAGGCATAAGTTGGGAATACTTATTAAAAATAGCAGTTAGGGGAGATTTAAAAGATAGAAAACAAGCGCCATATTTTTCAAGTGCTTATGTTGATGAGTTTGAATCAAGAAAACAAATGTACGCAAAGGAGTTAGCAGATGTCCAAAGAGCAAATGCCGATAAGCAAAGTTGAGTGGGTTAAGGTCGAAGAATTAAAGGCAAATGACTATAATCCAAATCATGTTGCGCCAGTAGAGTTAAAATTATTAAAAGTTTCATTAATAGAAGATGGATGGACTCAACCAGTTGTCATTAGAGAAAATAATGAAATTGTAGATGGGTTTCATAGATGGACTTTATGTAGTAAAGATAAAGATGTGTTTAAAATAACTGATGGATATGTTCCAGTTGTTAGATTAAAAGAAAAAGATATTTCCAATCAAATGATGAGTACAATTAGACATAACAGGGCAAGAGGTGTTCATGGAGTTATGTTAATGGCAGATATTGTTCAAAAGTTAAAAGATGAAAACAAAGTACCTGATGACATTATCCAAGAGAAGTTAGGCATGGAAGAAGAAGAAGTGGAAAGATTACATGACCAATCAGGAATGACTAAAAGAGGTTCTAAAAAAGAATTTAATACTGGATGGCGACCAAAAAGATAAAAACAAATCCCAATGGGGATCAAACATTTTATGTATCTGCTCTTAAAAGAGATAATGCAGAATTAACCAAAATGAACCAAGAGTTAATAAAAAAATATGCAGTTAAAACATCTGACCCAGTTGTTAATGATGTTATTGAAAGAATTTTTAAAAGGCATATGCAAGGAATGGAAAAATTTAAAAAAACTATGGCAGACAATTCTAAAACTATTCCTGAATGGATTGAAGAAGTTATTGAAGAACAAATAGACTCAATAAGTTATTTATCTACTTTAAAAGATAGAATTTTTGCTAATGAAGAAAAATTGAAAAAAGAAATAGATATATTAAGGGACGATATAACAATTAAGGATTTAGAAATGGGTAGAATGATGGATAAAATCAATGGCAAAAAAGAAAAATAATTTATATGCAAAAATTGAACATATTAGTCACTCAAAATTTAAAAAAACTACTATTGGTGGCAATCCCAAACGATATAAAAAATCTACACTTAACAAACACAAACGCAGACAGTTAGGTGTATGATATATGAAAGTATTTTTTCTGTATTTATTAATACTAACTTCGGATAGTTATTATTGGATTAAAATACCATTTGGATTTAATTTAATACCTATAACTTGTGAGGAAGCATTTAATAAGAGTGTTACTTTTGAACTTCCAAATGCAGTTTATAAAAATAAATTAGTTATAGGTCATTATTGCAAAGATGAATTTGGTAATTATTGGAATGGATATAAAGAAAAATTAGATTATGAGTTACGATAAAAGATTTATTACTCCAAGAGAGAAAAATACAATAAGCTCTCTCATGTTAAAAAAGGGCATAAACGACAAAGCCATTTCTAGACAATTTGGACAGTTTAATAAAGTATCATTATTTAGAAGTTTTATGAAAGGTCAAAAAATTATAGAAGAAACATATATAAAGGATTTAATTACATGGCTAAAATCTCTTTAACAGCAATTTCGCAGTTATTAAAACTAACTGAAAGAAGAATACAGCAGTTAGCAAAAGATGGTATTATTCCGAAAGCTGATAGAGGAGAATATGATATGATACCAGTTGTTCATGCTTATATTGATTATTTAAAAGCTAAAATAGGTGGAGAATTTAATGCTGAAGATTTGGCTATTAATAGAAATAGATTATTAAAAGCACAAGCAGATTTAGCAGAAATTGAAAAGCAAAAACAAGAGGGGGAATTGATTACTAAAGAGGAGGTCAAAAAAAACTGGCTCAATTTATTAAGTGTGTTAAAAACAAAGTTATTATCTATGCCTAATAAACTTGCACCAGTTGTTATTACTTATAAAAATGTTAATGAAATTAAATTAATAATAAAGGATAAAGTACATGACGCACTCTACGAGATTGCGGGAACAGACCTCACCAAAAACGACAAAAGGAATGTCAGAAGTAATAAGGTCAAGCCTAAATCTGTTAAGACCGCCGCCCAGTCTAACAATAAGTGATTGGGCAGATAAGTTTCGTATCTTATCGCCAGAGGGAAGTAGTGAAGCTGGTAGGTTTGAAACTTCAAGAGCAATATTTCAAAAAGAAATAATGGATGCTTGTGCAGACCCATCTATTAATGAGGTTGTTGTTATGTCATGTTCTCAAGTAGGTAAAACAGAAACTTTATTAAATGCAATAGGTTATTATATTGCTTATGAACCAGCGCCTATCCTTATGGTACAGCCAACTTTAGAAATGGCTAGAAGTTGGAGCCAAGATAGATTGGCTACTATGGTTAGAGATACTCCAATTATAACAGGCAAAGTTGCAGATGTTAAAAGTAGAGATAGTGGTAACACAACACTTCATAAAACATTTGAGGGTGGACATATAACAGCATGTGGAGCAAACTCTCCAGCGTCATTAGCAAGTAGACCAATTAAAATTGTATTATGTGATGAAGTAGACCGTTATCCCGCTACAGCTGGTGCAGAGGGGGACCCAGTTTTATTAGCAAAAAGAAGAAGTGCAACTTTTTGGGATAGTAAATTAATTATGACATCTACTCCAACTGTTTCAGGTGCTAGTAGAATTGAAAGTGCTTATGAAAATAGCGACCAAAGAAAATTTTATGTTCCTTGTATACATTGTAAGCATAGTCAACTTTTAGAATGGAAAAATGTTAAATGGGAAAAAGATAGACCAGAAACAGCAGTAATTGAATGTCCTGAATGTCATAAGACTATGGACAACGCAGATAGAATAAGAACTATATCAAAAGGACATTGGAAAGCTAAAAATAAGTTTGCTGGAATAGCTGGGTTTCATTTGAGTGGTTTATATAGCCCATGGGTTTCATTGGAAGAAGCAGTAGCAGAATTTTTGATGGCTAAAAAAATGCCTGAAACATTAAGGGTGTTTGTTAATACATATTTAGGCGAAAGTTGGGAAGACGCTGGAGAAAGGGTAGATGATATAGGATTATTTAAAAGACGAGAAAAATATACTGTTCCTGAAGAAGTTTTAGTTATTACAGCTGGAGTAGACATCCAAGATGATAGAATTGAGATGGAAGTAGTAGGATGGGGAATGGATGAAGAAAGTTGGAGTTTAGATTATATCAGAATATATGGAGATCCATCAGCTCCTAGTATTTGGAATGAATTAGATATGCACCTATCTAAAGTTTATGATTGTATTGATAAAACTAGAATGAAAATAATTTCAGTATGTATAGATAGTGGACACCATACAAATCAAGTTTATAAATTTTGTAAACCAAGACTTGCAAGACGAATATTTGCAATTAAAGGACAAGCTGGAGAAGGTAAAACTATTATTGGTCGTGCATCTAGAAATAATATTATGAGATGTCCTTTATTTCCAGTTGGTGTAGACACAGCGAAAGAATTGATATATTCAAGACTTAATATAAAAGACGCTGGTGCTGGGTATTGTCATTTTCCCATGAAATATGATGAAGAATACTTTAGGCAATTAACAGCAGAAAAAATTGTTACGAAATATAGACGAGGATTTAAAAGACGAGAATGGGTATTAATGAGAAGCAGAAACGAAGCTCTAGATTGCAGAGTATATTCAATGGCAGCCCTTTCAGTTCTTAATGCAGATTTGAAGATGTTATATAAAAACAAAAAAGGACAAACAGATAAACAATCAAAAGTCAACCGCTCTAGGTTGAGAAACTATCAAAAAAAGAGTAATTTCGTTTCATCATGGGAAAATTAAATTAAATGGCAAACTTATTCACAGATATACCTAAAAAAGAACCAATACAAATTTTCAAAGGCGAAACTGTCGTATGGAAAAGAACAGATATAGGTGTAGATTATGACCCATCTAGTCATTCAATGGTATGGGAAGCATCATTAGAAACAAATGGTTCAACAAGATTTAGTGCAACTGTTACAGAGTCAGGAACAGAATATACATTTACTTTAGATAATTCAAATACATCAAGTTATACAGCTGGGGATTATAAATGGTTTTTGAAAGTTATTCAAACAAGTGATAGTGAAACTTTAATTATAGACTCTGGAAAAATAACAGTTAAAGATAATTATTTTGCAACTACTGGAGATACTCGTTCTCATGCCAAAATAATGGTAGACAAATTAGAAAGTTTAATTGAGGGTAAAGCAGATAGTGATGTTTCTAGTTATGCTATAGCTGGAAGAAGTCTTAATAAATTAACTCCTGACGAATTGATTACTTGGTTCAATTATTATAAGGCACAATATCAACAAGAAATAAAAGAATTTAGAATAGGTAATAATGAGGGTAGTGGAGCAGTAGTAAAGGTAAGGTTTGATGACATTTCGTGAGAGAATAATTAATTGGTTTAAAAGAAGAAGAAAAAGATATAACTTTTATACTGGAGCAAGTACCAGTAGAATATTAAGTAATTTTGTTACTTCAGGAAAAACAGCAGATAGTGAAATTAGACAAACAATAAAAGTTTTAAGACATAGAGCAAGAGATTTAGCAAAAAATAATGCTTATGCTCGTAGATTTATTAATGCTTATGTTGATAATGTAGTTGGCCCAAGAGGAATGCATCTACAAGTTAGAAGTAGGGACCCGAATGGTGCATTAGATACATTTGCTAACTCATTAATTGAAATGAGATGGAAAGATTTTACTAAAAAAGGTAATTGCACAGCAGATGGTAAATTATCGTTTCTAGAAGTACAGAGAATGTTTGCTGAAATTTATGCAAGAGATGGAGAAGTATTAGTAAGAACAATTTACAATTTTGACAATCAATCTAAATACGCATTAGAGTTTATAGAGTCTGATAGGTTAGACCATGAATTAAACGACAATTTAAGTAATGGAAATATAATTAGAATGGGTGTTGAAATAAACAAATTTGGCAGACCAATTAATTATTATATTTTAAAAGTACATCCTGATGATAATTTTCATAGTCCAGCTACATACGAAAAAGATAAATACAATATTGTTCCAGCAGAAGAAATGATACATTTTTATCATCAAGAAAGACCAAATCAAACTAGAGGTGTGCCTTTGTTATCTTCATGTTTAAAACAATTAAAGATGTTAGATGGTTATATGGAAGCAGAACTTGTTGCGGCAAGAGTAGGTGCATCTAAAATGGGTTTCTTTAAATCAGGAGATGGAACTGCTTATACTGGGGAAGATAAAACAGATACTAACAATCCTATAATGAGTGCAGAACCAGGCACATTTGAACAATTACCAACTGGAGTAGATTTTCAATCATTTGACCCTCAACATCCTACAACAGCATTTAAAGATTTTACAAAATCTGTAATAAGAGCAATAGCAAGTAGTTTAAATATTAGTTACAACACACTAGCAAATGATTTAGAAAGTGTGAACTATTCTAGTTTAAGACAAGGTGCTTTAGAAGAAAGAAGTCATTATCAATGCGAACAGCATAGAATGATAGAGGGTTTTATGAATATTATTTATGCTAAATGGTTGAACATGGCATTTCTAGCTGGTAACTTGTCCAATTTGCCTGATGGTAAATATAATAAATTCAACTCTCCAATATGGAGACCTAGAGGGTGGCAATGGATTGACCCTAAAAAAGAAGTAGACGCATTATCAATAGGTATGAGTAATGGGTTTTTATCTATGCAAGATGTTCAAGCTGGTTATGGTAGAGATGTTGAAGATGTTTTTGCTAGTATTCAAACTGAAAAAGAACTTGCACAAAAATATGGAATTCAAATAGCATTTGAACCATTTGGAGATAAAGGTATTCAACAAGTTAATGAAAAGGTTGAAGATGAAGAATAAATTGGATAATAACAAAGATATGGAAACAAAAATCAAATTAGAGAAAAAAGATGACGCTGAAGAAATCAGGGTCAGGAAAATTTCTGATAGCAACACATCTTTGGTATCAGAAGTTCATGCCGAAAAAAAACCAACCGAAACAGAAAAAAATAGTGAAAGTAGTGAGCAAGTGGAAAAAGAAAAACAAGAAGATTTAACTTACGAAAACAAATCAATAGAAAACAAAGAGAAATTAATTAAAAAAGAGTTTAGAACTTTCTCTATAAAAAAACCATCAATAGATAAAGCAGAAAGAAAAGTATCTATGTCTATTGCAAGTGAAGAACCATATCAAAGAACATTTGGAACAGAAATTTTGTCGCATGATAAAGGCGAACAAGACTTTAAGTTTCTTAATAGTGGTAGAGCGCCTTTATTGCTTAATCATGACCTTGAGAAACAAATAGGTGTTATTGAAAGTGCTAAAATTAGCGAAGCAGACAAGACAAGTCGTGCAATCGTTAGATTTGGACAATCTCAACTAGCTGATGAGGTCTTTCAAGACATAGTAGATGGCATTCGCAGTAATGTGAGTGTTGGCTACGAAATAACGAAGATGGTCAAAGCAAAAGGTAAACAAGATGAGGACAATCCGAAGTACCGAGTAAACTGGAAACCATTGGAGGCGTCTATTGTTTCTGTACCAGCAGACACAACTGTTGGAGTTGGCAGAGCAGTAGATTTTTCATCAACCGACGACAATTCTTCTAAAGAAAGAATTGAAGTCATAACTAGGGAAAACACAATGGAAAAAGCAAAAGAAACTCCAAAAGTTGAAATTCCTCAAGTCAATGTTGAAGAACAAATCGCTAAAGCAAGAAAAGACGAAACAGCTAGAATTAAAGATATTACTCAACTAGGTGCAAAGCATAACTGCTCTGACTTAGCAAGTAAAGCAGTTAATGATAATGTTTCAGTTGCAAACTTTAGAGGAATTGTTTTAGACAAACTTGGCGAAGCAAAACCTTTGGACAAAAAAGACAACATTGGACTTTCTAATAAAGAATCACAAGACTACTCTATTGTCAGAGCTATTAAAGCTATGACAACTGGAGATTGGTCTGGTGCTACACTTGAAAAAGAAGCGTCTGATGAAATCTCAAGAAAAACTGGCAAAGCTCCTAGAGGAATCTTTATTCCATCTGATATTAGATGGCAAAGAGACCTTATTCAAGGTGCAAGTGCTGATGGTGGTGCTTTAGTCGCAACTAACCTTTTAAGTGGTTCATTTATTGAAGCATTAAGAGCAAGAATGGTTGTTAGACAAGCTGGCGCATTAGTGTTAAGTGGTCTAGTTGGCGATGTTGCTATACCAGCTCAAAATGCAGTTAATTCTGCATCATGGGTTGCAGAAAATGCGGCAGTAACAGAAGTTAATCCAACTTACAGACAAGTTACAATGGCTCCAAAAACTCTTGGAACATTTACTGACATATCAAGACACTTAATGCATCAATCAACTCCCGCTATTGAAACGATTGTTAGAAATGACATAATCAAAACATTAGCAAACGAAGTTGATAAACAAGCTATTCAAGGTACTGGAACTAGCAATAAACCAACTGGAATTTTAAACACTTCAGGAATTGGTTCTGTTGCAATGGGTACGAATGGTGACCAAGCTACTTGGGCTAAAGTTGTTGAAACTTGGAAAGAAGTTGCTACTGACAATGCAGATGTAGGCGCATTGGCATTCTTAACTTCTCCACTTCAAATTTCTCGTTTAATGGCTATTGCAAAAGTCGCTACTTCTGACTCTGTGATGATTATGAACGATCAAAGCAATTTGATGGGCTACAAAGTCTTTTCTACAACAAACTCTCCTGACAACCTAACTAAAGGAACAGCAAGTGGAACTTGTTCTGCTCTGACTTTTGGTAATTTCAATGATTTAATAATCGGAGAATGGGGAAGTCTAGATATATCTGTTGATCCTTATACTAATGCTACTAAAGGTGGTACTAGAATAATCGGTCTTTATGATGTAGATGTTGCAGTTAGACACGCAGAAAGTTTTGCGGCAATTCAAGACTTAATTGCTTAATATTAATAATTAGGCAGTTTACAAGATTAGGCGAGGCATTGACCTCGCCTTTTCTTTTATATAAAAAGAATTATTATGAAAATAAAAATAGTAAAACAGACATTTGTTAAAGGACAATTAGCAGAAAAAGGCGATGTAATAGATGCAAGTGAAAGCGATGCAAATTTATTAATTGGTATGGGTAAAGCTATGCCAAGTGCTGAAAGTGCTAAAAAACCTGAAAACAAAGCAGTTAAAAAGAAAAGTATTTTTTCAAGAAAAAAATAACTAGGGGAGAACATAAATGATTATTTATGGAAAAACACCTAGCGAATGGTTGGCTTGTTTCTGTTGCAAAAAGCATAAGAAATATACTATAGCTGGTGTTATAATTATTGTAGCTTTAATAGTATTCTTTTAATGCGTTTGGCTTTTATTAAGTATGGAAACAGAAAGATAAAAGTTTCTTATGTGTTGCTAGACAGTTGTTATGGGGAATTTGACCCAAATACACATCATTTAAAAATAGATAAAAGAATTTCAGGAATGACTTTGTTCAATACCTTGATGCATGAGTTATTTCATATTATAATATATTACGCTGGAATAAATGTAAATGAAAGAGGAGAAGAACCTATTGCAACAGCAGTAGGTAATGGATATGAAAAAGTTTTTAAACAAAACCAAAAGTTATGGGGAACATTAACAAGGTTATTATATGGCAGTAGAATCTGATACAGAACGAGCAATATTTTTTGACACAGATGATTTTGGTTCATCAGCAACTTTAACAGATGTAAGTGCTGGAACTTCATCTACAATTAAAGGAATTTTTGATAAAGACCAACAAGAAATTATTGGGGATTCTGAAGTAGGTATAATTGAAGATGTTCCAAAATTTACTTGTCTAACAAGTGATGTTTCAAGTATAGTTTTTGATGACACTTTAAATGTTAATAGTACAACTTATAAAATTAAAAAAATAGAACCTGATGGAACTGGAATAACAGTTTTACATTTATCAACATAATGGCACATATAAGAAAAACAATCAGAGAACAAATAGTAACAACAGTAACAAGTTTATCTACAACTGGTTCTAATGTTTATGAAACAAGATATTTTCCTTTAGAAACTGGTAATCTTCCGGCATTAATAATTTATACGAATGACGAAACAGTAGACGAATATAGTTTGGGTGCTGGAACTAGAAGTATGATAAGAACTTTAAATGTAGTAATAGAAGCTCATTGCAGAGGCACAGCTAATTTAGATGATACTTTAGATACTATTTCAGAAGAAGTTGAAGAAGCAATGTGTTCTGATGTAACTAGAGGTGGACATGCAAACGATACTAAATTAGTAAGTACAGAATATGAGTTTGACTCTGGTAGTCAAAAAACAGGATTAGCTAGGTTTACATACGCAATCTCTTATGCTACTAAAGAGAACGCAGTACAAACTGGAATATAATTATGAGCACAAATAGAGTTAAATTAAAAACACCAAAAGGCGATGTTGTAGAAACATCAGAAGATATGGTTGAATATTTTTTGAAAATGGGCTACACAAAAGTTGATGAGGTTGATAATAAGAAACCTATCATAAACAATATGAAAAAAAATAAGGATACTAAATAATGGCAAATCATACTGGTTCAAGTGGTGTAGTTAAAATTGGAACTAATACTGTTGCTGAAGTGAGAAGTTTTACGATTAACACGACAGCAGAATTATTAGAAGATACAACTTTAACTGATACTTCTAAAACATACCAAGTAGGAAAAAAAGGTGCTACTGTTAGTGTTGAGTGTTTTTGGGATGAAACAGATGCAAATGGTCAGATTGCTCTTGCAGAGGGTTTATCTGTTGCATTAGATTTATTTCCTGAAGGTACTGGCTCTGGCGATTATTACTATTCAGGAACATGGTTAGTTACTGGTAATTCAGTTTCTATTCCAACCGATGGTATAATTGAAGCAACTTTTGACGCTACTCTAACTGGTGCTTTAAGTAGATCAACAGTATAATTGACATTTCTACTCCTATGGGGTAGAAGTCAATTATGTCTGACGAAGTTAAAAAACCAATCTCAATTTTAGATCAAGCAGAAGAACAATTCAGTTCAATTCAAAGAAAACAAATAGATGTTCCTGAATGGAATACTACTATTTATGCTAAGCCATTAACTTTGGCAGAGAAAAGAAAACTTTATCGTAATCTAGGTGCAAAATCAGAAGATATTTCTTCTATGATGGTTGAAGCTCTAATTATGAAAGCAGAAGATAAAGATGGTAAAAAACTTTTTACTCCAGATGACAGAGATCGCTTAATGAATAAGGTTGACCCTGATGTAGTGTCAGCCATAGCCACAGAAATACTGTACTTCAAGGACGCATATAGCGTCGAAAAAAAAATTATCTAAAGACAACGAACTTCACAACGCATTCTATTTGGCAGATAGGTTGAAGAAAACCATTAATGAGGTTATGAGTATGTCTATGGATGAATTTCAATATTGGATGGGTTATCTAAAACTGGAAGAAAGACAACATAAATTAAACGCAAGTAGACATGGCAAGAAATAAATTACGATTTGATATAGACGCAAAGGATAGAACTAAACAGGCATTTGGCAGAATTAGAAGAAGTTTAAATGGATTAAGAAAATCTGTATTTTCTGTCAAAGGTGCTTTACTTGGTTTAGGTGCTGGAATGGTTGCAAAATCATTTCTTAAAACAGCAATGGATATTGAAAACTTACAATTAAGATTTAAGTTTTTATTTAAAACAACAAAAGAGGGAAACAAAGCATTTGCAGAATTAACCAAGTTTGCGGCAAAAGTACCTTTTTCTCTAGAACAAATTGCACAAGGTTCAGGAAACCTTGCTGTTGTAACTAAAGACGCAGAAGAACTTGCAAAAATGTTAGAAATTACTGGTAATGTCGCCGCAGTTACTGGTCTAGATTTTAGAACTACAGCAGAACAAATACAAAGATCATTTGGTGCTGGTATAGGTGCGGCAGACTTATTTAGAGATAGAGGTGTTCGTGCTTTAATGGGATTTAAAGCTGGAGCCAAAGTTACCATAGAAGAAACTAAAGCAAGATTTTTTGAATTGTTTGGAAAAGGTGGAGCATTTGGGGATGCAGCCAATGAGATGGCAAATACCTTTACTGGAACATTGTCAATGTTAGGCGATAAATGGTTTAAGTTTCAGATGGAAACTGTTGAGTCAGCTTTTTTCTCAAAACTAAAAGAAAAATTTGGAAACTTAAATGACTTTTTAGATACACACGCAGAAAAAGTAACAGAATTAGCAGAAAAATTTGGAAGAGGTCTTGCTGGTGGCGTTGAAAATACTGCTAGAGCAATAGTGTTTTTAGTAGAACAAGCAGACTTATTATTGTTTGCATTTAAAACTTTAATTGCATTAAAAATAGTTATGTTTTTAGGTCATGTAGCAATAGCAGTTAAAGGTGTAACTACTGCTATATGGGGAACAAGGGCGGCAATGTTAGCTCTTAATGCGGCAACTAAAAAAAATATTATATTTGGTAGTGCAATGATTTTAGCGGCAACAGTAGTTTATCTAACTGATAAATTAAGAGAGTTTAGAAAAGAAGCTAATAAATTACAAGAAGATTTAGAAGATGGTACTGAAATATTTAGTAGAGAAAAATTATTAGCAATACAAGCTGAATGGGATAAAGCAGACGCAGAACAAGCTATTAAAAATAAAAAAGCAAAAGATGAAGAACTTATAAGATTAGAAGTAGAAAAATTTAAAAGACTAAAAAAAATAAATAAAGAACAAGCTGAAAGAGATAAAGAATTACAAGATAGCGGCAGAAAATTATTAAAGAAAAATCAAGAAGATACTTTAGCAATTTTAAGCACAACATCTAGACAAGCATTCAAAGCATTTAAAGCGTGGAAAATTTCAGAAGCAATTATAGATGCGATTGGTTCATTTAACAAAGCATTGAATAGTGGTTATCCACCTCCTCTTAATTTTGCTTTAGCGGCAAGTAGTTTAGCTTTAGGTTTTGCAAAAGTTTCAGCAATTAGAGCGCAATCATATTCAGGCAGAGCAGAAGGTGGTCCAGTTTCAGCAGAGAAAGCATATAGAGTTGGGGAGCGTGGTCCTGAAATGTTTGTGCCTGGGCAATCAGGGTACATAATGCCCAATCAAAATGGTAAGATGGTAAATGTAAATTTTACAATTAATGCTGTTGATACAACTGGATTTCAACAACTATTGGCAAATGAAAGAGGAATGATTATTAGCATGGTAAATAGTGCAGTAAATGACAAAGGAAGAAGTAATATAATTTAATGAGTGGACAATTACCTACATCTCCAGTTTTTAATGCTTTCAATTTTAAAGATGAAAGCAATACTTTAATTTCAATATCTGATAGTGGTAGACGATTTGCTAGAAAGATTGATAACCAAAGATGGAAATTTACTTGTAAATATACAAATTTAACTAGAGCAGAATTTGCTCCTATTCTTGCTTTTGTTACTCAACAAAGAGGACAAAAAGAAACCTTTACAGTTATCCCTCCAACAATATCAGATGCATTAGGTTCTGAAACAACATCAATAGCTGTTAATGGTTCTCATACAGCTGGAGATACTACAATAGCGATTGATGGATTCAATGCAGACTCAGCTGGTTCCCTTAAAGCTGGAGATTTTATAAAATTTGCAAGTCATACAAAAGTCTATATGGTCGTTTCTGATGTTACTCCATCTAGTAATGCGGCAACTGTAACTATTGAACCTCCAATTATTGAAGCATTGGCAAATGATGAAGCTGTAACTTATGATGATGTTCCTTTTACAGTTTATTTGACAAGCAATGTTCAACAATATGACTTGGGTTTTATGGATAAGTATAATTATGAATTTGATGTTTGTGAGGCGTTTTAATGAAAGTAAATGAAAATACATCTGTTGATATGCCAGTAAAGAATTTGATAAGTATAATAGGTGCTGTAGCAATAGGAGTGTGGGCTTATTTTGGAATTATTGAAAGACTTAATACTCTAGAAACAGATAACCATTTAATTAAAAAAGATCTCGAAGGAGCTGTTGAATTTTCTATTAAATGGCCTAGGGGCGAATTAGGTTCATTGCCAGCAGATAGTGAACAATTTTTATTAATTGAGGACGCATTAAAAGATATTGAAGACATCCAAGATGAACTAAAGGAAAGTCGCCATAATGCAACAAATATTTCAAGACTACAAAAAGATGTAGAAAGACTTTTAAATGAACTAGAAAAAATAAAAGATAAAGTGAGGGCAAATGGAAACCATAATTAGCGGTGTAATTGTACTTTGTATGTTCTATCAAGGTGGAATCATAGAGCATACTTATATTCAAGATCAAAAAATGAGCAGTTGTTTAAAAGCAAAAAGACAAGTTGAAAGGTCAGTTAATCCACAAAATGTTCGTATGCAATGTGGAAAAGTAGATGCTATTTTAGAAAAAGATGAATATAGCGATAAAATAAGAGTAGTTAAAATAGTAAAAGATAAATACGATTCATCAGGATATACAAAATAATGGGCAAATGTAAAAATTGTAACTGTAATTGTCATTGTAATTCAACAGAACATTCAGATTTATATGGAGTCTGTTCTTGTGCGAATTGTGATTGTAAAGATGAATGTGAGGTTTGTCAGTAATGAATGAAAAACTTATTACAGCATTATTGGCAATCTTACTGGCGTTGGGTGGTTGGACTCTATCAAGAACCTTTTCACTTTCAACAGATATGGTTCTTATTAAAGAAAAAGTATCATCATTGGAAGAAAAAATTGATAGCAAGTTTAAAAAGAAAAAGAAGAAAAAGAAAAAGTAGTGAATGATTAATGAAATATTTAATATTAGTAATATGTATGTTATTTTTAATAGGTTGTTTTGACAATGTTAGACAATCAATAGGTGTTTCTACTAAACCACTTCAGAGTGGCGAACAATTAGAAAATAGTACGAAACTAAATTATAAAATTATATTTGGCAAGGTTAGACCAAAGGAAGATGACGATTAATGGCACGAGGATTAACAACAGCAATGAAAAACGCATTAGCGGCAACACCTACATTTTGTCATTTAGTATATTTAGGATTTTCAACACCAGTAAGAAAAACTGATAATCAATTTGATTTAACAAGCAGTATTGAGGGTTCTTCTCAAAGTTACAATGCAGATGGTACTTTACTTGGAGTTGGCAATGTTCCTGAATCAAATACTCCAATTAAAAATAGTATTGATTTAATGTTTAGTGGTGTAGATCAATCTTTAATTTCAACTGTTTTAAATAATGATGTATTAGGAACAGATATTAAAGTATGGAAAGGAGTTATATCTAGTGGTGCTTTAGTTGCAAATCCTTTTTTATTATTTCATGGTTCTTTAGAAGATTTTGCAATAGACGATAATGGAAAAACAGCTAGTTTAGGTATTTCAGCTACAAATCATTTTGGAAATTTTGAAAAAGTTAATGGTCGTTCTACTTCAGATAATTCACAACAAAGACATTTTTTAAATGATAAAGGCATGGAATTTTCAGCATTAACTTTAAGAGATATAAAATGGGGCAGAAAATAATACAATTATATAAAAAATTTGATAAATACAAATATGTTGATGATGAAAGCATCTATTATAAAATTTTACCCAGTTTAAGATTAAATCAATATAAAAGTGATAACGAAACTTACTTTTATAACTGGGCATATTTAAACGATAAAGCACAAAAAGAATATATTGAAACTGGAAATATTCAACCTTTTAATTGGAGGAGTGGAAATAATCTATGGTTATATGATATTGTTATATTGAAAGACGCAAAAAAAGTTATGAGAAAATTAATAGATAAATTTAAACAAGAATTAAAAGTTGGAGAATGTATCAACTGGTTGCGATTAGATAATGAAGATTATATCTATCGTGTATCAAAAAAATATAAAAGGAGTTTTCACTAATGGGTGGTGCAGTATCAAGTGTAGTAAGAGCAGTAAGCAAAGTATCGACTTTTTGGGGTAAATACTCTGGCTGGTTTTCTGCCATATCCATAGGTATACAAGTTATTTCATGGTTAAGAAAACCTGAAGTTCCTGATACTCCACAAATGGATACACAAGCAGAACAAAATGCTAAAGGCATTATGATTAATAAACAGTCCGCTAATGCGCCTATTCCAGTTATCTATGGCAAGAGAAAAGTTGGCGGTACACTAGCATTTATAGAAACATCAGGAGCTGATAATGAGTTTTTATATATGATATTTGCATTATCAGAGGGTACTAATAATGCTTGTAGCAAAATATTTATTGACGATAAAGAGGTTACATGGTCAGGAGCATTAACACATGGAACAGCTAGAACAGTTGGTAGTTCAGATTCAAATTTTTATAAAGACAGTACATCTTTAATAACAGCAACTTGGTATGATGGGAGAGATGACCAAACATACGATACAACAGTTGGTGCATTAACATCTTGGACTTCTAATCATAGATTAAGAGGTGTAAGTTATATAGCATTTAAGTTTAAATGGAATCAAGATGCGTTTGGTGGACTTCCTCAAGTACACGCAGAAATAGAGGGAAGAAAAGTTTATAACGCAAATTTAGATGGAACAAAAACTGGAGGTTCAGGTTCACATAGAGAAGATACAGAATCTACATGGGCATATTCAACTAATCCTGTGTGGTGTACTTTAGATTATATGCGTAATTCAAGATTTGGAATGGGAATTGCTAATAGTTATTTTGATGATGATTTTGCTGATTGGCAAACAGCTGCCGATGTGTGTACTGCACAAGTAGAACCTTATTCAGGCGGAAGTAATATTAATCTATTAGACATGAATGGAGTTGCAGATACTAAACAAAAAACTATTGAAGTTTTAAAAATGATGGTCAATGGATTTAGAGGTTATATAAATTATGCCAATGGGCAATATAAAGTTTTATCTGAATCAACTGGTTCTGCTAGTGTTAGTTTAACAGAAGATAATATATTGGGAGGTTTAAAAGTTTCTAGTATGGATAAAAATGGTAGATTTAATCGTGTTATAATTACTTATGTTAATCCTGATAAAAATTACAATACAGATGAAGCACAATTTCCACCAATAGATGACTCAGGATTAACAAGTGCTGATAGACACTCAACAATGAAAACAGCAGATGGGGGCTTTTTATTAGAGGGTAGATTTGATTATCCAATGATTACTAACAAATACCAAGCACAAGAATTAGCAGAAGTTATTTTAAGAAGAAGTAGAAATAATATGAATGTTGCATTAAGAGTAGATGCAACTGGTTTAGATTTAATGGTAGGAGAATTGGTAAATATAACTCATTCGACTCCATCATTTTCTGCAAAGACTTTTAGAATACAAGGTATGCAAGTTAATTCTGATTTAACTGTTGAATTACAATTAACAGAATATCAAGCAACTTATTATACTTGGACAGCACAAGCACAAGCGGCAACTATTCCTGATACTACTTTACCCAATCCTTTTTCTGTTACAGCTCCAGCAAGTGTAACATTATCAGATGAATTAATTGAATATTCAGATGGAATAGTTATTACAAGATTAAATATTTTAGTTGGCGCAAGTACAGATAAATTTGTTCAATATTATCAAGTTGAAACAAAAAAATCTTCTGAAAGTGATTATAAAGTTATAGCCAAAGGAACAGTATTAAATTATCATCAATTAAATGTTGTAGATGATATTGAATATTCAGTTAGAGTGAAAGCAATTAACTCTATGGGGGTATCATCAAGTTACGCAACAAACACAAGAACCATAGTAGGTGCAACAGAAATTCCAAGTGATGTAACTGATTTATCTGTAAGTTTGGTAGGTTCAAATCAAATGGAATTAACTTGGACTCCTGTGGAGGACTTGGATATTTCTTGGTATGAAATAAGGTATCAAGATGTTTTAAGTGGAGCAGAATGGAATCAAAGTTCTAATTTAGCAAAAGTAGTTAGAAGAAAATCAGATAGTATTACAGTTAATGCAAAAATTGGAGCCTTTCTAATTAAAGCAGTAGATAAACTTGGAAATAGTAGTGCGGCAGAAAGTATTGTATATACTAATATTTCAGGATTACAGTCATTTAAAAATACAGCAACTTTTAGCGAGTAATTATGGCAACATTTGATGGAACATTAGATAGCAGTTTAGGAACAACAATAGATAACCAGTCTAGAAAATGTTTAACTTTAGATACTATAACTCAATTCGATGATACTGTTGGAAATTTTAATTCAGCAGAGGGAAATTTTGATTTAGGTGGAACAGACGCAACATCAAATCCTAATTACTATAATGCAAATATTAAATCATCAGGATATTATATTTATAATAATACTCTAACTATAGACGCAATTTATGATGTTACATTTATGATAGATTTAGGTATGTCGTCTGAAGATGAATACGATTTATTCGATAGTGGGCGTGGGGCTAGTTTATTTCACGATGCAAAAGGTCCATTTGATGGAAGTTCAGAGATTCATTGTGGTTCAGAGGTACAAATAGGTTCATCAACTACAAGTCTTGATGCTATATCAAGTTATCAAAAAATTGCTCAACAAAGTACAATAAAAGGTAGATATTTTAAATTTAGATGTAAATTAACTAATGATGATAATAAAACTAGACCTAAAGTTCATACATTATCATATTCAGTAAATTTTGAAAAAAGAACAGAATCAGCAGAAGATATAGTTTCAACTACAAGTGCAAAAGTAATTACTTTTGTTAATTCTTATTATGCCACACCATCAATAGGTATTTCTGCACAAGGGTTGGCAACTGGAGATTATTACAGTATAACCTCAAAAAGTAAGACTGGATTTACTATACAATTTTTTAATAGTGGTGGTTCAGGAATAAGTAAAACATTTGATTGGCAAGCAGTAGGATACGGCTTGAAGTCAACATAAAAATATTGTAATAAAAAAATATGAGTGCAGTTTCAGATTATACATTAGACAATCAAGGCTTTAGTGCTTTTCGTTCAGAATTAAATGGTATTTTAGCGGCAGTTAATACATTAAATTCTGCTTCTTCTGCACCAGCTTCAAAAGTTGCTGGAAGTTTATGGTTAGATACTACTTCTGCAACATCACCAACTTTAAAACATTATGACGGTTCTGATTGGATTTCACTTTGTACTTTTGACTATTCAGCAAACACAGTTAATTGGTTAGATTCAACTGTTTCTGTTGATGTCGTAGGGGACACCTCTCCTCAACTTGGTGGAGATTTAGATATTTTAGCAAGAGGAATAACTTCCTCAAATACAATAATGAACTCAACACTTTCAGGTACTGGAAAATCGTTAGTGTTTGGTTTTTAACAAATAGGAGAAAATAAATATGGCAAGTGAATTATTAAAAGTAGCACACGCAGTTGTTTCAAACTCGGAAAGCGTTTTAATAAATGGAGCTAGTGGGCATACTTATACTATTTTATCTGTAATAATGTGTGAAACCGCTGGTGCGGCTGAAACTATAGATATGTATATAGATAATGATGGTGGCGGTACTGATTTTGAAATTTTATCAGACCAAGCCATTGGTGCTAATGAAACTTTTGTATTCAATGACAAATTTGTTATTGAAGCTACCGACCATTTATGTCTTGCAACAGCAAGTTCTGCGGCAGTAGATGTAGTAGTTAGCTATTTAGACCAAACATTATAATAGGAGAATAATAATTATGAGTGGAAAAATAACAGACAATTTAGGTCGTTCATCAGGATTAGTAAAAGCGGCTAGTAGTGCTGGTGGCATAGAATGGCAATCCGTAGTTACTGGTTCAACTATGACTGCGGAAGCTGGAAAAGGCTATCCAATTAACACAACATCAAATGCTTGTACAGTTACACTTCCCGCTGGCGGTGCTGGAGATCAAATTGCATTTGTAGATTATGCTGGAACTTGGGATACTAACGCTGTTACTATTACTGCAAATGGTTCAGAAAAAATTAAAGGTGCTACTGATGACAAAGTGTTACAAGTAGAAAAACAAGGTGTTACTATAGTTTATGTAGATGCTACACAAGGTTGGACAGCAGTTACTGGAGTAAATGAATCAAGTAATGTAGCATTAAAACCTCCAACTGCTTCTATAGAATTTTTAGTTGTAGGTGGCGGTGGCGCTGGTGGCGGAAAATATTATTCTGGTGGCGGTGGCGCTGGTGGTTACAGAACATCTACACAAGACGCTTCAGTTGGTAATGCAATCACAGTTACAGTTGGCGCTGGAGGTGCTGGTGCTAGTCCAACAGGCGTAAAAAATGACGGAGTTGCTTCTTCAATTTCGGCAACAGGATTAACAACAATTTCATCTGCTGGAGGAGGCGCTGGCGGGTCTGGCGGCTCAACTAATGGCATTGGAAATAATGGCGGCTCTGGCGGTGGTGGTTCAGGTTATAATGATAGTGGAGCTGGTGGTGGAAATGGAAACACTCCATCTGTAAGTCCATCACAAGGTAATAATGGCGGTGGCAATAACTCTGTTCCTGAAGGAGGAGGAGGAGGAGGAGGCGGTGCTAATGCCGCTGGAACAACTCCAACTGACCAAGGCGGAGGTACTGGCGGTGGAGGAACAGCAAATTCAATAACTGGTTCATCAGTTTCTTACTCTGGAGGTGGTGGAGGTGCAGATTGTTATACTAACCCTACTCATGGAGCAAATGGTGCTGCCCCTGGCGGTGCTGGCGGTTCAGGCGGAGGAGGAGAAGGTGGTACGAGTACATCTAGTAATGGAACTGCTGCTTCTCCAGCTAATAGTGGCGGAGGTGGTGGCGGAAGCTATGGTGCAACAGGAGGAAGTGGGGCTACTGGTGTTGTAATATTAAAAGTTCTTACATCAGAATATTCTTCAACTTCATCTGGAAGCCCAACAATTACAACAAGCGGAAGTTATACCATTTTAAAATTTACAGGTTCAGGAACTTACACAGCATAATGGCACACTTCGCAAAAATAGGATTAAATGGAAAAGTTATCGAAGTTTTATCTGTTCATAATAACGAATTATTAGACGCTGATGGAGAAGAACAAGAAGTTAATGGAGTTGATTTTTTAACAAAATTAACTGGCTGGGCAGTTTGGAAACAAACTTCTTATAATGCAAATTTTAGAAAAAATTTTGCTTCAATAGGTATGACTTATGATGAAGATAGGGACGCTTTTATTTCACCAAAACCTTATCCTAGTTGGGTATTAAACGAAAGCATTTGTCAATGGGAAGCTCCAGTTGCAATACCAAGTAGAGATGGACTAGATGTAACTCAAGTATTTATTTGGAATGAAGAAATAGGAGATTGGGATATAACACCTAATATTTCTTGATAATATTAATAATTACTTATACTTTGTGATAAGTGAAATCATATTATTTTTTATGTAGTTTACCAAGAGCGGGCAATACAATACTTGGTTCTTTAATTAATCAAAGTAAAAATGTACAATTATCTTCAAATTCTATAATTCCTGAAATAATTTATAGATTACTTTTATTAAAAGACGACCAACTATTTAAAAATTTTCCTGACCATAATTCATTTGATAATATAATTAGGAACATATTTGACAGTTATTATAAAGATTGGAAAGCAGATTATATAATAACTAGAGGAACTTGGGGAACTTCAGGAAATTTAAAATTATTAAAACTTATAATTAAACAACCGAAGTTTATTATATTATATAGACCAGTATTAGAGTGTGTTGCTTCTTTTATTCAAATTGAAAAACCAAAAGATATTGAAAGTAGATGCCATGAATTATTAAGTGAAGATGGTATTATTGGTAAGTCATTAATAAGTATTAAAAATATTATATCACAAGAAGATTATATTAAAATAAACTATAACGATTTTGTTGCAAATCCACAAAATGAAATTAATAAAATATTTCAATATTTAAACACAGAATTTTTTAAAACTGATTTGAATAATATAAAACAATTTTCTGTTAATGGAATATATTATGATGATACTGTATTACCTTTTAATTTGCACACAATAAGAACAGAATTAAATACAAATAATATTGAAAATTGTCTGCCTATAAGTATTATTAATAAGTATAAAAATATAGATATATAATGAGATACGAAATAAAAACAAATTTTTTAGATTTAGATATTTTTTACAATATTCAAACTTTAATTTTAGATAAGAATTTTGCTTGGTTTAAAAGAAACTATCAAGCTCCAAGTAAAAATAAAATAGATTTAGGTTTTTTTACTCACTCTTTTTTTAGTAAGAATACTATTAACAGTAAATATTATAATTCACATATTTTACAAATATTACAAAAATTAAATGCTATAGGTCCATTAGAAATAAGAGCAAATTTAACTCCTAGTGTTTTTTATTTAGAAAAAGGTTCTGCTTTTCATTGTGATTATAAAATTAAATCTTCTAAAACTGCTATTTTATATTTAAACACTTGCAATGGTGGAACAGAAATAAAAATAGATAATAAAATTGAATTTATTAAAGCTGAAGAAAACAAAATATTGATTTTTGATTCTGATATTGAGCATAGAGGATTGGTTTCTACTGATGCTGATTTTAGATATATTTTAAATTTTAATTATTTTGAAAATATAATATAATGATACTATCAACAGTACATTCACTATTTGCAACACCTGTTTATTTTTCAGAATTAAATAGAGAATTAACAAAGAAAGAATTATTAAAGGTTGATAATCTTAAAAAAGATAGTCACAAGAATGTAGGTAATATTACATCAAATAATAATTATGTTTTAAATCTAAAAGAATTTAAAGATATTAAAAATGAAATTGATTTAAGAATAAAAGATTATTTTGAAAAAGTAATTTGTTCTTCAAATAATTTAAAACCATATATAACTCAATCATGGTTAAATTATACAAATAAAAACGAATACCACCATAAACATGCACACCCAAATTCTTTTGTTTCAGGTATATTATATATTAATTGTAATAAAGAATATGACAAAATTAAATATTTTAAATCAGATGATTATCAAACTCTTAAACCCAAAGTAAAAGAATTTAACATATATAATTCTGATAATTGGTGGTTCTCGGTTAAAACTGGAGATATAGTTTTATTTCCATCTTCTTTAGTTCACATGGTAGAACCTAAAAAAGGAGATAATACTAGAATTAGTTTATCTTTTAATATATTTATAAAAGGAACTATCGGTACAAATGATATGTTAAATGAATTGATTATACATGGATAAACTAAAAGATTATATATTTATAAAAAATTATTTAAACAACGAACAGTGTCAAAAATTAATTGAGTTATCCAAAAATAAAGTTTGGACTCCTCATACATGGTACAATAATAAATTAGATAAACTAAAAAATACAAATACAGATTGTATGATAAGTGACTCAGATTCTAATATTAATGAATTATTAATTCCCATTATTAAAAAATCTATTGAAGATTATGAAAAAAAAACACTTAAAAATTATATTAGTAGAATGACACTACCTCGTTTAAATAAGTATGAAATAAATCAGAATATGAAAACTCATGTCGACCATATTCATTCTATTTTTGATGGCGAACATAAAGGAATTCCTATTTTAAGTATTGTTGGATTAATCAATGATGATTTTGAAGGAGGAGAATTTTATATTGATAATGAAGAAGTTAAATTTAATAAAGGAGATATTATGATATTTCCATCTAACTTTATGTTTCCACATGAAGTTAAATCTATAACCAAAGGTAAGAGATATTCATATATTTCTTGGGGTTTTTAAATGCTTGTTAGAAAATTATCTCTTGAAACAACAATAAGAAAATACACAAACGAAAATGGTTTTGCTTGGGGTATTAATACAGTAATGGAATCTTTGGCTCCAAGTGCAAAGTATAATTTAGTATCTGCTGGTGGAACATTTGTAATAGAAAAATGGGATAGCTTATTACCTCAGCCTACAGAAAAAGAAATTAGAGAAGAATATATTAGACAAGAAACTATTGCTGAATGTACTAAAATTGGAATGTTTCCCTTACCTTTCGCTATAGCCATACCGCCCAATCCATTAAATTTAATTATACCATCTATATAGGTTTATCTTCTTTTAAATTTTCGATATATAAAAATGATGCAAATCGTTTTAATATTATATTTATGTTCATTTACTACTGGAGTTTGTTCTGCTCCATTTAAGTATGATAAAAAATTTAATAATTATTACGATTGTTTAAATGCTGGCTATATGGAATCATTAAAAAAATCCGAACAAATTGGAAAAGAAAAAGTTAATCAAGATGGAATCTATATCAGGTTTTCTTGTGTTCAGGACAAAAAGCCAAAAGGATTAAAAACTTGATAGACAAGTAGAAATTGTATAGAAAAAACTATATGAAAACGACTAAAATTTTAGTTATTGGGGATGCACACGATGGACCCACTATTCCCAAAAGTAGATTTTTATGGATGGGTAAACACATTAAAAAAACTAAACCTGATTATGTAATACAGATAGGCGATTTTTTAAGTTTAGATAGTTGTTGTTGGCATATTGATAACGCAACTATGCAAGCAAGAAAAAACAAAGGAACATTTTTAGATGATGTTAATTCATTTGATAGCGCATTATACGAATTAAACAAAGGTATCGGTAGTTATAAAGTCAAAAAACATTGTACTCTAGGAAATCATGAAAATAGATTGTGGAAATGGGAGGACAAAAATCCTGAATATTATAATATGGGAAAAGATAAGTTATTAAAAACTTTAAAGAAGTATGGCTGGACTGCAAGTGAATATGGGGAATTCTATTTTATAGATGGAGTAGGGTTCACGCATGTACCTTTCAACACTATGGGAAGGGAATTTGGTGGTGTTAGTGTTGAGC
>VTLG01016497.1_pt1 | contig 27774 bp, 34 predicted proteins | sample 4694571 | NCBI WGS metagenome assembly VTLG01 (sample SAMN12604809, study PRJNA352737) | marine metagenome | biome: ENVO:00000447; feature: ENVO:00000209|ENVO:00000569|ENVO:01000036; material: ENVO:00002151; isolation source: viral sequences binned using virsorter ...
TTGTTATGCCAAGTTGGAATCGGCACACCTTTTTCTATGGTAAACCGATTTGTTTTTTCTACTACAACTTGATCATCGTTTTCTTCTTTAACAAAAGCTAAAGTATTCATAGTTACTACTCCTAAAGAGGGGAAATTGTGTCAGCCTTTCCCCATAGGCTGTCTTAAAATTCAACGCCGTTACCTACATCAGCAACGATAAGTCCATGTTCCTTCCACATTCTTATTACAGATGGGCGGTCATCAAATGCCATGACCGGATTGAATCCTTTACTATTTCCGGTTGCAAAGACACGCCCTACACTTGGGTCTGGGTCTGGCGGATAGCCTGGAAATTTTACATCTGGACTCCTGATAATTTCCAGCATCTCTGCCTTCACTTCAGTGTCAGGTCTGTAGTCCTTATCCTTACGCATCCATAGCATAGGCATTGGCCGAAAGAATCGAGACAGTACTTCCAGCGTGTCCTCTCTTTCACTTTCTCTCCTACCACTACAGAATAAAAGATTATGCCCTGCTTTTTCCAAGGCAACAGCTATATTTATAATAGGCATCCTTGGTTCATCCCATCTTTTTTGAAGGGGATTCCTAAACTCTTCCCAATCCGGTGGTGTTCTCTCGATCAGGTGTAGTCGGTGCGAGATGTCTATCAGGGTTCCATCAATGTCAAAGATTACATCCATGCTTACCTATCCTTCCAATCTTATTAACCAAGTCACAGATGCTGGTATCATCCATGCCTAGCCGCTGGGTTATACGTTCCAGGTCTACAGCAAACCAGAATAGTCTGGTACGTACTTTTTCACATTGCTTTGTGAATTCTAGTTCGATTTCCTGTTGTTTATATGGAGGTTCACCAGCAAGAGTGCCGCTCAGTTCAGCACCCTTAAAGATACCCTCCATCTGTTCAGGTGTAAGCTGCAATGTCCTAGTCTTACACATTTGGATAGCCATCCCATTTCATTATCTGATGTCCTAATTCAAAGACATGGGGTATTTCCCAAACATATACACCAGTTCTAGAAACTACCCTTACTTTATGTGGGAGATACAGTTTACCAGTTCGTTTATTCCTATAAACTAGCCCAAGACTGTACGCTTCAAACAACGCTTGGTCTTGGGTTGGAAACCATTTAGATACAATGGTGTCTCCTTTTAGTACAGCATATTGTGTCATGGCAGAATTGCCATCAATTCCCAGAGCTTTTTCTCTAGAAATTTTTTCTTACGAGCAGATTTCCACTGCTTTCTTCTTAGTATATCTTTCTTTAATCTTGAAAGTTTCATGTTACTTTCTCCTTACTTGGTTATGGAACGTGATCCCCTTGATCCGCTCCCTTTCTTTGCAGGTAACATCACAACGTGAGGTTCCCCACAAATCTCGACAACATGGCCTACGTTGCCACGTTTAAATTTACAGTAGTCGTTATACCCGAATGATTGATGTTTAAATAACTGGCCTTGGTTAGCCATGCGTTGAGCCGCACCTTTACCATATGGCCTGTTCTTAAATTTATAACGGGCATTGTTTACTTCATGTCTAAGTTTTTGGATTGTTTGTTCGTTCTCAAGAGCATGAGCATGGTTGGCATTGCTTGCTAACTCGTTGTTCTTAATTGACTGAGCCTGTCGCTGTTCGACAAGCTCTTGCCATGCTTGAGATGTTGGCTTGCGTTTCATCATAGAAATAATTCCACACCATAAACGGAATTTTCACCACAGTTTTCGCATTCGATCTTGATGCTATCGGGATCGCATCCTTCTTGTTCTTCGCCACACTTACGGCAAAAACCAGGATTATCTAATCCAAATTGTTGCCTCTTAACTGCATCTATTATTCTTTCAGTCGTAATTTTTTTCATCTTGTTTTCCTTGTTAGCATAGTGCAGCGCTGCACCATACAATTTGATTTAGTTTCTAATTTCGACATTACCCTATTATACAGAAAAACCCTTTGATGTCAATAGGTTACAGGTCACCGCCTGGTTTTCCTATCCTTACATATATGTGCATATATATGAAAGAAAAGAACGCATACACGCACCCATACATGACAGTCAGCCTGGAATTTATTTTTCCAGGTTAGTTCACCCTTACATGATACAAATCCGGTTATGTTGTGCAGCTCGATTGAAGTCGGATAAAAAAAAAGGCCAGAAATTAATCTGGCCTAATTTTTGTGTGATTTAAGATGCGTTTTTGTTGTTTTGTTTGATGATATTTATGATCATTCTATCAATGGCTTCAAATGCTTTTTCTCTGCTCTCCATTGATGCGAACGCTTTGTTATTGTCGGTGCATATTTTCAAATCACGATGGGTTAAAAATATGTTCTGTATATCATCGTTTGAAAGTGACAAGAGCCAATGCAACCCATCTCGCATATTTTTTGCATCGTCTCCACCTGCCGATATTTCCGCATTTCTAGTCTCTGCGAGTTTCTCAGCGTTCTGAAATGCTTTCTGCATTTTCCGGAAAGTATCGGCGGTTTTTTTGCCGTCCTTATCCACTTTCGTAGTATTAATCGCATCTTGCAAATCACTTGACTTGTAACCCTCTCCAATGGCTTTGCGAGTTTCAGTATCCAAAGCCAGAAGCTCGTTGTTATTTCCCATTGCCGACAATTTCTTTCGTGTATCGGTTTTCATAGTTTCGGGAAATACTAACTTGTTAAATGCGGTGATTTCTTTTTTGGATCCGCCATCAGGATATTGTGAATTAATCCGAACAGCGTATTCAATGGAGAAATCATACATTTTGCTGTCAACTTCACCAATTTTTTTATCAATGGCATTATCTAGTTTGACAATGGCATTACCCAATTTTGTGAGTTCGTCGTTGGCTTTGTTGATGGAAAGGTTTGTTGTGCTTTTCAATGTTTTTTTCACGATGTTTTCCTAACATATAAGAAAAAAACGGCAAAACACCAAACTGTCATTATGACAGCATGGCTCGCCGTCAAGTGACGTTGTAGTAATATTCACAATGTACAAGAGCAATAACAATGCACACCATAAGCATATAGCCCGTGATGTCAAGTAGTCTGAAAGTGTAGTGCAGCGCTGCACCATGTAAGTTATTGATTTACCTAACAATTCCAGGTTTATGCGGGTAATATATGTGCATGGTTTATTGGCTTGGGAATAGGTCAAAAACTATTCTTTATCCCCCATTGGGAAGACATTACTCGACTATGTATGCACAAGTAATGATGTAGTATCGAGCAAGTATAGACCAAGTATAGGTATCCGCCTGGAAATCTATACTGTATCGAGCAAGTAAAGGTAACTATTAATGATGTATCCCCAAGTAGTTAGCAAATGTTGCCGACCCCCATCGAAAAAATGACCGTCCATGTGATATATATATATATGACCCCAGACAAGGGACTAAAATTCTAAGGGAATATCATCATTCGTATCATCTTAGGTCGGATATCTAGATATGATATATATATAATATATATAATATATATATATAATATAATTCTTGTATATTTAGGAATTATAGTGTATAATATATATATAATGAATATACAAGAAAACTATTTAGACTCATTTATAAACCTTAAAGGACTACTTTCTCAACAAGTCGAGAATCAATCCCAGACAGACTTCCTGACATTTGTCAGATTAGTTGCTCCTTCACTTGTTCCCGGCTTCCTGATGGGAAATCATATAAAACTTATCTCTGATAAACTCAAAGCTATGGAAGAAGGAAAGATAAAAAGGTTGATGGTCTTTCTTCCACCCCGTTCCAGCAAGTCCGTGATCTGTTCCAAGCTGTTCCCTGCCTGGTATATAGGCAGAAACCCTAGTCATGAGATCCTGACTGTCTCTCACAGTGATCAACTGTCCTCAGACTTCGGCAGATCAGTAAGGGATATTGTCAACACAGAAGAATTCCAGAAGATATTTAGAGGTGTCAACCTCAGAAGCGATGTAAGGGCTGCCGGGAAGTGGAAAACAAACCAGGGCGGCACTTACTACGCTGCTGGAGTGCGGTCCCAGATAGCAGGTCGGGGAGCGCACATGGCTATACTTGATGATGTCATGTCTGAAGAGGACGCATTCTCTGATGCAGGGCGAAGATACATCAAGGAATGGTATCCAGCAGGTCTTAGAACACGTATCATGCCTAATGGGTCCATCCTGATTATCAATACAAGGTTCCATTATGATGATCTGTGCGGATGGCTCCTGAAACAACAGGAGAATATGTCTGAATATGAGACAATCCCTTGGGAAGTTATCAAAATCCCGGCATGGCTGGACGAAGAATCGGCAGAATTGCTGGATCTTCCCTCTGGCGGCAGTTATTTTCCTGAATGGAAGACGGATGATGTCCTCCGAATGGACGAGAACGAGATAAAAGCCAGTAACGGGAGCAGATACTGGAATTCCCTGTACATGCAAGACCCAACACCGGAAGAAGGTGGACTGATCAAGAAGAGATGGCTGCAAAACTGGGAAGATCCCGAACCTCCCTCCTGTGATTTTGTAGTTCAGACCTACGATACGGCATTCTCCACCAAAACTACGGCAGACTTTAGTGTTATCCAGACATGGGGGATATTCTACCTGCATGACCAGGACGAGAGAGGTTATGAAACCTATGCACCTAACCTGATCCTGTTAGGTAACATCAAAGGACGCTTTGAATACCCTGAACTGAGGAGATTATCGCAGAAACTCTACAATGAGCATCGGCCTGATGTCTGCATGGTAGAGAAGAAAGCATCTGGACAGTCCCTGATACAGGATATGCGGAGAGCAGGATTGCCAGTAATGGAATACAACCCCGACAGGGATAAGGTATCCAGAGTTTATGCAGCCTCGCCTATCATGGAAGCAGGTAGACTGTGGATACCCAAGAACAAGAAATGGGCGGATGACCTGATAGAGGAATTAATAAGGTTTCCCAATGCTGCTCATGATGATCAGGTAGATGCCCTGACAATGGCGGTACACTACCTGAAAGAATCCTGGCACCTGACTCATCCTGACGATCCTGACCTTGAAGACGAACCTTCCGAACCCAAAAGTACTTACTGGACATTTTAATTTGGGAAATAGAAAATTGTATGGTATAATAGTGCAGGGATTAATAGAGGAATAGATGGCTGGAATTTTCAAAAAAGCTTATGATCAGGCTGACCGGATCTTGAATGGATCTGGATTGTCTTCTATTGTCTATCGACAAGATGGTGGAGATTTATCTGGTTGGGACATGGGAGATTGGGCTGAAGCTCAGATGGCTGCTGATACTGGTTCTAGAGGAGGAGATGTTCTTACTACTGAACATTTTTCACATGTATCTTCTGATGATATACAAAGCTCTCCTGATCCTAATTATGGTAAAAAAGAATTACAATATCTAAAACATCTAGGACCGACAAGACCTAAAGGGCCACCATCTAGCAGAATGTATGGGCCACCATCTAGCAGAATGTATAAAGATTGGAGAAGTCCTAATTTTTTGTATGATAGATATGAAAAAAATGCTGTAGAAAGAAATAAACTTTATGATTCTACATATGGAGGAATGAAACCTAAAACACCGTTTACTAATACAGGCTATAAAGGTAGATTAGGTTATGGTGGAGTACCTACACATGTTGGATCAGATTGGGTTGCTATAAGTGACGAAGATGCAAAGTATATGACAGGTGTACAAGAGTTTGCAGGACAGAAATTTGTAACCAGAGATACATGGGAATTTATGCAAGGCCCAGAAAAAATAAAAGCAGATGAGATAGAAAGACAAAAAGGATATGCTAAAGCTGAAAAAAGTTTAGAAGAAGATGAAAAAGAACATAGGGAAATAGCACAAGAAATTAAAGATAAAAATCTTATGGAAGAGTTTTTAAAAAATCCTAATTTATATTTAATGAATAGGTCTGCAACAGGAGGTAAAGTAATGCCCGGAGGATTATCAGGAATAAATAAAACTATTAATATAAACGGACAGCCTCACAGTCTTGCATGGATTAATCCAGATGAAGCTTCTGCTCTGAAAGCTATGGGTGGTAGTGGTAAGAAGGTAGGTGGTATCCCTGCTTATTATTATGGTTATGGAGATTATACGGATGAAGTTTCTGATTTTTCTTCTTATATGGATGAAGGCGGTGCAGACATAATGAGTGGAACAACAGCAACAGAGAAATCAACAGGTCTTGATGCAACTAGACATACAGATCCAGATGACAGACAAGCTGTTGAAAGAACATACTATGATCCAATGACTCAGGAACATGTTACAGATCGTATTATATCTGAAGAAGGTATTTATCTTCCTGTAAATGTAAGATCACGGGATACTCCAGTAAAAGGAGGAATTTCAGAAACTCTAGATCCGGGTCAGTTAGAACATTGGTCTTATGCAGACGCATATAATATGTATCCTGGTAGGTCATCTGATTATACTTGGCAAGATCCTTACCCAGATAAGGATAAAGGCCCGGCAGGAGGAGTACCATATTATGGTGGTTCAGACCCACTTACAACTGAAGATATTGAAGAAGGCAGATTCTCTAGAAAATTAATTCCTTATTATAATGCATTAAAAGAAAGAGGAATGAGTAATGAAGAAGTAGCCGCCTACCTATCAGGAATGGGACCGGATTCACTTGCTAGTATGAGAGAAGCATCTGATACAGGGTATAGTTTCGGTGGTCCTATGGGTACAATGCAAGGACTGACAAGAGATATGGCTATAGCTTATGCAGAGAAATTAAAACTTAAAGAGTTAGAAGATGAAATTGAAAACTTAGATGATAAACTATCAAGCGAGGAACGTACTGCACAAATAAGAGATATTTTCTCAAGATATGATATTCCAGAACTGGGAACATTAACAGCAATAAAAGATCTTAAAGGTATGGGATCTGATATTGAAGCTACAGCAATAAAGCATGGGATCAGTCCAACCATTGCAAAAGCTCTTAGCTGGGCCGCACCGGGAGTGTCTTGGTCAGCACTTATTGCAGGAGCAGGTAATGCTTTAGCCGCTCTCGCTGGAGTTAGGGGAGAGTTTGAAACTAAAGGAGGAAAAAGGTTCCGGGTTATGCGTGGTGGAGAGTTAGTTGAACCAGATCTGCCTTCTGTTCCAGATGAAGGTAATGTACCAGTTACTCGTAGACCTAGACCCAGACCAGTTCAACAAGTTTCTGTTTCAGAAGAGGTAGAGAAACCTTTAACAGGAATTGCAGGATTACAAGCCAGACGGCCTGAAGTAGCCTCAATAGGTCCATCTCTTCAAGCTCAGTTTGATAATATAGCTAGTATATTTGGTAGAGAAAAAGCGGCTGAGATGCTTAACCAGCCCGTAAATATTTTTGCATAGGATAAATAATGGCAACTGAAAAAAACCCATATGATCGGATACCGGAAGAAATATCTAATGTAGTTCCAATGGCTCCGGTAGAAGAATCGGAACTGGATGCTACGTTTGAAGTAGCGGATGATGGTGGAGTCATAGTAGACTTTGCCAGTGAAGATGTCATGATGGAACCTTCAGAAGATATAGCTGAGTGGTATGGAGATTTATGTGATACACTGGAAGAAGAAGACCTTAGAGAAATCTCTTCAGATGTAATAGATAATTATCAGGCAGATAAAGATTCCAGAGGTGAATGGGAGTCTATGTTTGAAAGAGGATTTGACTTATTAGGACTCAAACTTGAGCCGGGGTCAGAACCTTTTGAAGGAGCGTGTACAGCCGTACACCCACTCCTGATTGAGTCGGCAGTCAAGTTTCAATCCAAAGCTTCAGGAGAACTCTTTCCTAGCTCCGGTCCTGTCAAGGCTAACATACTAGGTAAGATAACTCCTGAGAAAGAGACACAGGCTAATCGTGTTCAGAACTTTATGAACTATCAGTTAACTGAACAGATGCCTGAATATTTCGATGAGTTTGAAAGGATGCTGTTCCACCTTCCCCTGATAGGATCGGCATTCAAAAAGATATATTATAGTTCAACACTTAAACGACCTGTCTCCGAATTTATTCCCATAGATCAGTTCTATATCTCTTACTTCGCTACTGATCTTAGGAATGCAGACAGATATACCCATGTAATTTATAAGAGTCCTATAGAAATACAGAAAGATGTCTTGGCTGGTGTCTACAAAGAAGTAGATCTTCCTACTCCTCAAAATACTCCTATCACATCTTTCACGGAAAGAATGGATACTATTCTTGGTATATCTCCTTCGGCAGATAAAGATCCCCAATATGTTTTACTGGAACAACACTGTTATCTTGACATAGAAGATAAAAAACAATCACTCCCTTATATCGTGACTGTAGAACAACAGTCCAGACAGATACTCAGTATTCGTAGAAACTATGAACCAGACGATCCTAATATGGAAAAACGTAGTCACTTTGTACACTACAGATTTGTACCCGGATTTGGTTTCTATGGATTGGGCTTGATACATTTCCTTGGTAATCTTACCATGAGCGCAACTGCTGCAATGAGATCCCTAATAGATGCAGGTCAGTTTGCCAATCTCCAAGGAGGTTTCAAGGCCAAGGGACTTAGGATAGTTGGTGACAACGAACCTATTTCCCCCGGTGAGTTCAAGGAGGTTGATGCAACTGGAATAGATTTGTCAAAGGCTATTATTCCTCTCCCCTATAAAGAGCCTTCCTCTACTCTATTCCAGATGCTGTCATTCGTAGCTACTGCTGGTCAGAAGTTTGCGGATAGCACAGAGCAGGTTATCTCTGATGCTGCCTCCTATGGACCCGTTGGAACAACTATGGCTCTCCTAGAAGCCAGTAGTAAGTTCTTCACTGCCATACATAAACGTCTTCATAAATCACAAAGAGATGAATTCAGGATACTGGCAAAGATAGATTATGATTATCTTCCCAACGAATATCCTTATGATGTCCCATTTGAAGACCGTAGTATATTCAAGAATGATTTCGATGGAAGAGTGGATATAATTCCTGTCTCTGATCCTAACATACCATCCAATGCCCATCGTATGATGCTGGCTAATATGGCTCTTCAGATGGCACAACAATCCCCTCCAGGTATGTTCAATATGGAAGCCCTGAACAGAACTATTCTTAATGCGGCCAATATGCCTAACATGGAAGAGATACTCCCTCCCAAGATAGAACCGAAGCCTATGGACCCTGTGTCGGATATCATGGCTGCTACCAAGGGAATTCCCATAGCAGCCTTTCCGGGGCAGAACCATGATGCTCATATTCAGGTTAAGATGGCCTACCTTCAAGATCCTGCCAATGGAGCTAATCCTATCATGCAGAGGATACGTCCTATTCTGGAAGCTAATATACAGGAACATTCAGTTATGAAATATCAGGAACAGATGAATGGAGTAGCACAAGGTATCCTTGAACAAGCAGGACCAGAACAGGCACAAAATCCTGCTGTAGTAGAAATGGCTATGGCTCAAGCTTCTCAACAGGTAATGAATGCTAACCAGGCTATGGGTATGGCACAATCTCCAGAACAGCAACTGGTAGCTCTGGAACAGGCCAAGGTAGAATTAGAGAAACAGAAGTTACAATCTGATACGGTTGTTCAAGCTGCTGAGATGGAACTGAAGAATAAGAAACTTGAGCTTGATGAAAACGAACAGATTATAGATATGCTTAAGACAGGTTCTTCAGATAACTTCAAGAGAGAGAAAGCTCAACTTGACAGAGATTCTAAAAAAGAAATAAAAGAAATGGATATTGATGCAGAAGATAAAAGAGTAAAAGAAAGAATCATGAAAGATATTCTGGAACAAAATAAAAGAGACGAAAAAGATCTGGATATGAAAGGTCTTGAAGCCTTAGTTAAATTAGCAATTGAACAATCCAAGAAGGAGAGTAAGAATGACAATAAAGATAAAACAAATGACGAAAGGTAAAGGTTATATTACTTACAATAAAACCAAATCTGAGAAACCAATGACTTATGGAGATCCCTTTAAAACTGATTGTATCGGCCCATTAGAATCTAGGGCTGATCTTAATGAATGGGATTATGATATGTTTAAATTTCCAGATCCTGTAAAAGGTAAAAAAACTTAACCAATGGAAATTTGGGATGAGGTGATTCAGGAGTTTAATGATGAAATTCAGAAACTCAGAATTACGTTAGCCAGTGGATCTGCTGAAGACTACGCTCACTATAGACAGCTTGTAGGATCGATACAAGGTCTGGAATGGGCCAGAGGCAATCTCACTGAAATTATTAAAAAGCGAACTTATGCAGACGATGAGGAGTGAAATGCAACAAGTAAATATGGGCAAAGCCATCAAAAACGATTTATGGATTAGTGATCCAGAAGAAGTAGAAGATCCAGAAGTATTACCAGAACTACCGGGATTTAATATTCTGGTACGTCCGGTATCTGTAAAGAGCCAGACAAAGGGTGGTATTCTTCTGCCGGACTCAACTAAAGATGATATGTCTTATCTTACCACGGTAGGTAAGGTATTGGCTCTGGGTGATCTGGCATATCTGGATAAGGATAAGTTTCCTGCTGGAGCCTGGTGTCATGTAGGAGATCATGTATGCTATGGTAAACATGCAGGAACCAAACTCTTTTACAAAGGAGTTAGAATGATTTTACTGTTTGATGATCAGATTACTATGAGAGTAGAAGATCCAAAAGATCTTGATCCTACATTTAATTTGGGAAATCGTTAATTATATGGTATAATAAGGTATCGTTAAATCGTTGATTTCGTAAACAACGGAGGTAGAAATGGAAAAGAAAGAAGAGTGGAACGAAATAGAAGTTCCGAATGAAGAGCAGAAAGAAGTAGGATATGAAATAGAAGAAGAGGAAGAAGTAGAAACTAAACCTGAACCTGAACCAGAAGAAAAGAAAGAAGAAGAACCGGAACTGGAAGGTATCGAAACAAAGGGTGCTGAAAAAAGAATAAGACAGCTTATCCGACAAAGAAAAGAACGTGATGAACAGATTACTGCTCTCATCCAAAAAAATGAGGCACTCTCAGGAAGCCTCAGAACGAAAGATAAAGAAGTAAATCAAGTTAATAAGTTAAGTCTTGATGCTTCTGAGAAACAATTAACTGATAAACTTGAGCTTGCCAGAACAGTTTATATGGAAGCTTTTGAAGAAGGAGAAAAAGAGAAGCTTTTAAAAGCACAGGAAATGTTGAATGAGGCACAGTCAGATCTGAAGGCAGTGTCTTCTGCTAAACGAAGTTATGAAGAAGTAGAAGAAGTTGCTCCGGTACAGCCTCAATATCAACCTCCTCCTCAACAATCCACTGATCCTAGAGCCGAAGAATGGGCTTCAAAGAATAGTTGGTTTGGACAGGACAATATTAAGACTGCTGCTGCATTAGCTATAGATGCAGAACTTAAAAGCGAAGGTTATGATCCTACTGACAATGATTTTTATCAGGAAATTGATAAGAGGATTAATAAAGCGTTTTCTCAAAATACTGAGGAAACTACAGAACGTGTGCAGGAAAGCTCGTCAAAACCTGCTCAAGTAGTATCGGGGAGTTCACGCTCCTCCCCATCCAGTGCTGGTAAAGTCAAACTATCAAAGGAAGATGTGAGGCTTGCACAGAAATGGAACATACCACTTGAACAGTATGCTGCCGAAAAGCTCAAAGTTGAAGGAGCAGACGGCAACTATACTAATGTAACTTAGCGTGGAGGAACAAAATATGACACGAAATGAACTACGTAGTAATACTAATCGGGAAGCTCATACAAGAGAAGCTGAAGAAGAATATGTCTTTGAGGAGCCAGATGCCCTCCATATACCGGACACGGTAAAAGCAAGATTTGACGCAGAGGACATGTCCTTACGTTGGATTCGCATATCTGTAAAAGGACAGGATGATATCACTAATGTTGGTAAGAACCAGCAACAGGGATGGGTCTTCGTAACTTCTGATGAGGTTCCTGAAATGGGCATTACATCCTTCGTAAGGGAAGAAGGTCGTTATCTTGGAGCCGTCTGTCGTGGAGACGTAGCGTTGGCAAAGAAGCCAACCGTAAAGGTAAAGGCCAGACAGAAATTCTATGAGAATAAGGCTGATGATATGATGGATGCAGTAAATGCACAACTGATGAAAAACTCTGATTCTCGTATGCCAATTTCTAACACAAGTAAGTCAGTAACAACAAGAGGCCGACAACCGTCTTTTCAAGACTAGTCTACCTCTTTAACTTAAGGAGATGAAACATGTCTAGTACAAAAGCATTTCGTGGTTTTGTCCCTGCTCGCATGAAAGGTGGTGCTTATAATAATGAAGCTGTGACCGATATGATCGTACTCGCTTCAACAGGACAAGCACAAACCCCTAGTAATAGTATCTTTACTGGTGATCCGTTTATTTTACCGGGAACCAATTTAGCTACGATTACACCATTTATTAATGTAACTCTAAAACCTTCAGGGGTTTTTATGGGTTGTCAATATGTTGAAAATGGGGAGCAAAAGTTTTCCCGGTATTGGCCGGGTGGAACAAGTGCCACAGACGTTAAATTTTTTGTAATAACTAACCCTGATCAGACTTATCACATCCAATGTTCTCTCACTTTGTCGGCTGCTGAAGCTGCAATTTGTTTGAACTATCCTGTTACTGTTAGTTCTACTGCCTCTTCAGGCAATACTGTTACCGGACAGTCAAGCTATTACTTGCTTGCTGCTGGTGGTGCAGAAACTGAACTAACATGTCGGGTAATTGGACGTTCTAAAGACCCTGATGAGGGTAGTAATGATGCATACCCAATCGTAGAGGTCTGGTTAAATACACACCGTGACCGTTACGTGACGGCTACCGCATCTACGGCTTAATAGGAGGAATGAATAATGGCTATAAATAGAGCTAGTATTGCTAAAGAACTCCTTCCGGGCCTAAATGCTGTATTCGGAATGGAGTATGGAGAGGTGAATAATGAGTTAGAACCTCTTTATGAAATTGAAAACTCAGATCGTGCATTTGAAGAAGAAGTTCTCTTCACCAGTTTCGGGTCAGCCCCGGTAAAAGGTGAGGGAGCGTCTGTCTCGTATGATGATGCTCAAGAAAGCTACACAGCACGTTATACTGCTGAAACTGTAGCATTGGCTTTTGCAGTTACGGAAGAAGCAATGGAGGATAATCTTTATGATACCTTTGCTAAACTTCGGGCTAAAGGTCTTGCCAGAGCAATGGCGAATACGAAACAGGTAAAAGCTGCTAATGTCTTCAACAATGGTTTCAGTGATACTATTGGTGATGGGGCTGCATTTTTCTCAACTGCACATCCAACTGTAAGTGATGGTAATCAGAGCAACTTGATTGCTGCTTCTGATTTAGCTGAATCTACACTTGAAACCGCATTAACCAATGTACAGAAGATCAAAGATGATCGAGGTATTTTAATTGGTGCGAGTGCTGTTTCTTTAGCTATCCCTGTTGACTCATGGGCAATTGCAGACAGGATTTTATCAAGTCCCGGCAACACATCAGCGAGTGGTGGTCAGGCTGCGAATCCTAACATTAATGCAATTAATGCTGTTCGTCATTTGGGTATGTTACCTGAAGGCTATCATATCAATCGAAGGTTTACTGATACGACTTCTTGGTTTGTTAAGACTGACGTACCAAACGGAACTAAAATGTTTGTACGTTCACCTCTTCAGACTAAGATGGAACCTGACTTTGATACTGGCAATCTTCGATTTAAGGCAAGGGAACGATATAGTTTCGGTGTCTCAGATTGGAGAGGCTGGGCAGGTAGTCAAGGAACGTAAGTCTAATTGTAGGAGGGTACGTAAAACTACTCTCCTACTACCTTAAGGAGATACTATGACTACAAATATTAAAGTCGCACAAAATGTAAGTAGTGATGGAGCGATTATAACAGGCTTTCGTTATGTTGATACTAATACCAGTTTAGGAGATGAAGGAACAGGTTCAAGTCCTACGCCATCAACAACCAGAGTTCTTGCCATACATACTTATTCAACTCTTGCAGGTGAAATTGTTATCTCAGGATCGAAGCAGATTACAAATAGATCAGCTAAAGGAACAGCTATTCGATATCGTGTAGGAGCAACTGATTCTAATGATCAGTATATAGGAGATATGGGAGTCGGTGTTCATGGGGTTGTAAGTGTTGCAACATCTGGAACAGGAACGATGGCTCCAACAATTACATTGTATCTGGGCTAATATGGTTGCCTACTCATACCTTAAAACAGATGTTATTCAAACTTCTGAGAATGAGTCTACCGAATTTGCCAGTGCAATATCTTTCTTTGTGGATCGTACAGAATTAAGACTTCTGAAGGATCTGGATGATGTTGGACTAGACGAGTTTGGTAGTATAACTCTTAGTGTTAGTAATCCTGTTGTCAGTTTAAATGATAGAGTTCATATTATCCGTAATGTGAATTATACTACCAGTGTGTCTAGTCTTAAGACAAGCTTACTTCAAAGGACATATGAGTATGCCCTTGATTTCTGGCCTTATGCCAGTGCTTCCGTAGGTACTCCCAGATACTATTCCAGAAAAACTAATTCATCAATTTATATAGTACCGACTCCTGCCTCTACTCTGACAGGAGAGATACAAACAGTTTCCAGACCGTTACCTCTGTCTTCCGCTACAGGAACAAGTGTAACTACTGAGAATTATTTTAGTAATTATTGTTATGATGCTCTCTTTGCAGGATGTATGGTGGAAGCTACCATGTTCATGAAGGATTGGAATACGCTTCCGGTCTGGCAGACACAGTATCAAACAGCTATAGCAGCACTACGTAATCAGGCTAGAAGGACCAGACAGGATGATATGGAAGTTGCGGCTTCTCCTGCTGGCGGTCCTGATACCATAACACAGGGAGCAAGTTAATGGCAAGTAAAAAAAGGAAAGCAATTGAAGGTTTGATGCCGTCAAAGAAACCAACACCTATTACACCAGATAAACCAGGTTTAGCTACAGCATCACGTATAGCTAAGAAAGATGCTGAAATTAGGAAATTTGCTGGAACACATGGTAAAGCTGCGGCTATTAAAAAATATGGAAAGGACAGGGTAGATCAAGTCCCGATGTCTACAAGAAAAATAGGAACACCTCCCTCTAAATCTAAAGCAGGTGAAGGACCACACGGAATTTCCGGTCAACCAATGACAGGTAAACCTACATTATATGCAGAAGATAAGTATCGTTCTGATATTTCAGGTACTGCTCCTACAGGTACTCCTGCTACACGTTATGGACAACGTGGTAAAGGTGGAATTAGGTGGTCTACTAAACAAGGTGGTGGTAAAGTTGTGAATAGAAAAAAAGGAAAGAGTGTTGGTAAGCCTAAACAACAACCAAAAAAGATTAAACCTAATGTAGGTATGTCAGCAACTTTTCCTTTGAAGATAGATATAGGTGTAACAGCTAAAAAACATGGTGGTAAGATTACCTATAAGATGACAGGTGGTCAGGTAGTAGATGCTGGATATGATTAATGAACAAGGCTCGGAAAATTTATACAGATAAATTAAAAGATCCTTCTGTTACAGATAGACAACTTAGTAGTGCATATAAAGATTATCTTAAAACCTTACTTAAACCAAAGAAAAAAAGAGGCGGTCAAGTAATAGATGCTGGATACGATTAAAACATATAAGCCAAAGAGGTCCAAGAAGATAGTTCGCCGTCAAGGTGGTGGTGGAAAACTAGGAAAAGTTCTTGGTCTGGGAGGTGGTGCATTAGCTGGACAATTTGTTGCTGAACATCCTATTCCTCCTTATCTTCCTGAAGAAGTAACAAAGCGATTGGGACCGAAAGCAACTCCTTTTGCAGAAATAGCTATAGAAGGTACAGCATTAGCTGGTGCAGGAGAAGGTGCAAAAAAAGCTTTACGAACAAAATTTATGAATGATCTTACAAAGAAATTAGGAATAGGAGGTCTTAAAAAAGTTTTAACAGGAGGTTTAGGAGGACCAGTAGGTCTGGGATATGCTGCTTATGGTCTTTATGATATGGCTGGTGCTTTATTTGATGAAGAGTTAGCTACAACGAAATTAGGATATGATTCAGCAGCAGAAATGAGAGCGGATTATTGGAAACGATTAAGAACTCCTAAGAAATGGAAAAGTGGAACAAGAGTTAAAAAAAGTAGTACAAATCCACGTACAGGTAAACCAAGAAAAATTGGAATTGGAAAATCAAGAAAACAACTTTTAAAAGGACTTAAAAATAGAAAGTCTGGCGATCAATTTGTATCTAAATTTGGATATGATTGATGGTTAACAGAGCTAGTGTGAGGCAACAGATTATGAAACCGGGATTGAAAAAGAAACCTAAGTTAGGTACAGGTAAAAGATTTAAACAGCTTTCGTCTAAATTAAAAAAGAAGGGAGCAAAAAATCCTAAAGCTCTTGCTGCTTGGATAGGTCGCAAGAAATATGGACCCAAAAAATTTGCTAAGTTATCGGCAAAAGGTAAAAAAAGGAGAAGTTAAAATGGGATTAGGACCACATACATTATTGCAACGTCCAGCAAAGCTTAATGAGATACTTGGTAAGCCTACTGGACAGGGATATGGTGCTGCCAGAAAAGGTCCGTCAGTGGTAGGTAAGCCACAGGATGTCGTTGTTGACGAAGACTATCAGCAAGGTAAAGCATTTAAAATAGAAACGTCTGATAAAGACAGTACTTACGGGGAGGCTTAGTTATGGCAAGTAAAAGACGAAGAGCAATTGAAGGTGTGATGCCAAAGAAAAATGGTAAAACTAAAGATTATACATCTTATGATACATCTGAAGTTAAAGGAAAATTAAAGGATATGGGAAAACCTCCTTCTCAAAGGAGTAAAGATGCTACAGGAACAAAGAGAACAACAACAACAAAGAAAAATAATAAACCTGTTGCTCCTCCTCCTGTTCTTCCTAAATTAAGCAGGAAAGGTCCAATAGCTGGTGCAACTGCGATTGCTGCTGCTACGGCATTAGCTCCTTCAAAGACTAAATCTTATTCAATAAAAGGTGGAGACACACTTTCACAGATTGCAAAAAGACATGGAACAACTTTGAAAGCTCTTCTTACTGCTAATCCACAAATTAAAAATGCTAATAAGATTAGAGTAGGACAGAAGATTAAACTGAGTAAACCAGTTAAGGGACGTAAATCAGTCTATCAGGGAATGTCTAAATCTGAAATGGCTGAAATAGCTAAGAAAAAATCTGGTAAAGTTGTTAAAAGAGCAGGTGGTGGAATGACAAGAGTAGGTCTTTCTCCAGCAGAGATGGCCAGGGCTGGCACAATGTCTGAAGCTAAACGTAAACGGTATATGGCTAAAGGTGGACTTGTTAAACGTAAGCATGCTGGTAAAGTCGGTCCAAAAGAACAAAGCTATAATGCTCGTTTGGCTGAACGACTTGGAGAAACTCAGGGTAAAGAGTCTAGTAAAAAAATGTCTTTAAAAGGAAGAGAAAAGGTAGCTAGGGCTACTCGTAAACCTAAAGGTTCTTTTGGTTTTAAAGTAAGACCAGATCAAGCTTTAGTTCATGCTCAGTACAGTTAATAAAGAACTTTACGAGAAGTCTGTTAGAGAAGGTCTTGATGATTATTCATTAATAGATTATAGTATTCCTAAACCTAAAGAAAAGGACTATGAAATTTGGAATGAGTATTTTCAAGCTCTTTGTAATTACATACACTTAAAATTTAGAGATACTTATGGAAGTAAGGAGAATTAAGTGACAAAAAGAAAGGGTAATATGAAGGGCATGACTATTGGAGGAGGTCACAAGCGTCCTACTAAATCAGGTGCAGGTCTTACCAAGAAGGGAGTAGCTAAATACCGTAGGCAAAACCCCGGATCTAAATTAAAGACTGCTGTAACTGAAAAGAAACCTACTGGTAAAAGAGCATCAAGACGTAAAAGTTATTGTGCCAGATCAGCAGGACAAATGAAGAAGTTTCCAAAAGCCGCCAAGAATCCAAAGAGTAGACTTAGACAGGCTAGAAAAAGATGGAGATGTTAAAAACAAAAAGTATATGTATACATTGCGAACATACTTGTCACTGTGATATGATGTGTACTTTTCATGAAAATGATAAAGTATGTAAATGTGACGAATGTAATTGTAGACCCTCAGATTGGGGAGAAACGACAATAAATATGGAGTAAAAATATGATCATGAATTTTAAACATTTAAGAGATGTAAAATTAAATTACATGAGACATTTAATATTTACATGGGTTGAAAGTATAAGAGGAACACTGGTCATGATTGGATTAATTATACATGGAGTATTTCCTTTTATTTTACCGAATATGTTTTCTTCTTATATAAAAGGGGCTGATATAAGAATTAAAAAGATAGGAACATAATGGCTGTATCAGGCACATATAATTTTAATCTGGATATAGATCAGGTTATTCAAGAAGCTACCGAAATGATTGGTGGTGAGGATACACTTGGACATACCCCAGAATCTGCCAGACGTTCTATTAACCTGATGCTGAGAGATTGGCAGAATAGGGGCATTCTTCTCTGGACTACAAGTACAACGGCTGTTACAGTAGCTTCTTCCGTAGCAGACTATTCTTTAAGCAGTTCTACAATTAATGTTTTAGAAGCTACAACCCGTAGAGATAATACGGATATTAAAATTACCAGAATTACTCCTGAAGAATACTTACTTATCCCGGCAAAAACTCAAACAGGAAGAGCTTCCCAGTATAGTATCAGGAGAGGAAGAGATAATCCTGTTATGTCTATATGGCCTATACCAGAAAATTCTACTGATATTCTCAGGATGGAAATTGTAAGTGAAGTTGAGGATGTGGATAAGTCTGCTATACAGAATGCAGATACTCCTAAAAGATTTCTACCTGCACTTACCTGTGGTCTGTCTTACTATTTATCTATGAAAAGACCGCTTGTACCAGATACTAAAATTGCAATGTTGAAGGCAAACTATGAGGAGATATTAGGAAGGGCAATGGAAGAAGACAGAGAAAGAGCTAGTATCTATCTTCTGCCCAGACTGACATTTTATAACTAACGATGGCAACACAACGAAGAGCATTAGCAATGTGCGATACATGTGGGTTTGTTTATCCACATAGAGTCATGAGACTGAATAGTTATGGAATGTTGGTATGCCCTCAAGACTTTGAAGGACAATATGATTTAAAGAATAATCCTCAGAATAAAGTACCAAGAGTAAAAGATAACCCTGCTATTAGAAATCCCAGACCAGATACTGGTGGAAGAAATATTGCATGGAATAATGCTTCTACTACATGGGATGAGACAGAAAGGCTTTGGCAACAGATATGACAGATTTAACAGGAAAACTAATATCCAATACCTATAAGGATTTATTACAGGTTAACTCCAGTGCGTCTAATGGTGGTATTTCAACTTCTCTGACTAATATACAATCAGGTAATGGAGTAGGTACAGCATTATATCTTGCTACTAATCTAGCTAAGATAGTTGGAAGAATTGAAGTCGCAGGTACAGTATGTGCATCTACATATTATGGAGATGGTTCTAATCTTACAGGGATTTCGGCTGCTGCAACAGGCGATATATGTGTAGGGAGTGCATCCGTTGTTGGTAATCTTTATGTAAGCGGAACAACAAGTATTACTGGTGCTACTGTCCTTAAATCTACTGCAACTGTAAGTGGAGCTACTGGTTTTCTAGGAACTGTAAGAGTAAGTGGTGCTACTTCTTTAGAAGCTGCTGTAGTTATGAAAGATACAGCAACTGTTAGTGGGGCTGCTGGATTTCTAAGCACAGTCAGAGTTAGTGGTAATACAACTATAGGTGGTACTCTGGATGTACTTGGGAATGTATGTCTGGGAGGAAACGTAACTGTTAAGGGTGATGTTCATGTAAGCAGTAAAGTATGTGCCAGTGCTTTCTTTGGCGATGGTTCCAATATTACAGGCATTCCGATTAGTGGAAATATCTCAGTAGGTAATGCGACTGTAGCTGGTAATCTTTATGTGAGTGGGACAACAAGTATTACAGGAGCAGCAGTTCTTAAGGCTACAGCTACAGTATCAGGTAATGTAGGATTTCTTGGAACAGCCAGAGTAGCTGGGGCTACTTCTCTTGAAGGTGCTGTAGTAATGTCAGATACTGCTACTGTATCAGGTAATGCTGGCTTTCTAGGAACAGTAAGAGTAGCTGGAGCAACTAGTCTGGAAGGTGCTGTAGTAATGTCTGATACGGCTACTATATCTGGAGCAGCAGGATTTCTGGGAACAGTCCGGGTAAGCGGTAATACAACAATAGGAGGTACACTGGATGTATTAGGAAACGTATGTCTAGGCGGTAATGTAACTGTTAAAGGGGATGTTCATGTAAGTAGCAAAGTTTGTGCTTCTGCTTTCTTCGGGGATGGCTCTAATATAACTGGAGTACCTGTAGCAGGTAATATCTCAGTAGGTAATGCTACTATAGGAGGAAATCTATATGTTAATGGTACAGCTACTGTATCAGGTAATGCGGCTTTTCTAGGGCAGATAGCTCTCTCTAAATCAGCAGCAGCTTCTGTACATGCAACAGCAATAGATGGTGTAACTTCTGTATCCCTTAATTTTGGAACAGCACAGAATTTCTTGACTACAGTTACAGCAGCACATACAATGGCACAACCAACAAATTGTAGAGTAGGACAAACAGGAAGCATATTCTTTGTACAATCAGGAGGAAGTGGAACTCTTTCTTGGAATGCTTGTTGGAAATTCCCGGCAGGTACTGATCCAACCTTCTCCACATCCAGTGGAGCAGTAGATAGATTAGATTATATTGTTGCTTCCGTATCTAGCGATAATGTTGGTGACAATATTCAGGCAATTTTATCACAGGAATATGGTTAATGTTTCAGAATAATTTATTAATGGGTGCTGCAAGTATAAGTGCTGGAGGTATAACTGTCGATAATAGTGTTCTTTATAATGACGATGATAGTCCTCGACTGACACGAACTCCAACTACTGTTGGAAATCGTAGAACAAGTTCTCTTTCGCTCTGGTACAAACGCTGTACTCTGGGTTCTATTCAGCAGCTTTTTAATGCTGGTGCTGGAGATGATATTACTTTCAATGCAAGTGATAAACTGACATTCACTGATTCAAGTGGTGTTAGTTATATTACAACTCAGGTTTTCCGTGATATTACAGCATGGGGGCATTTACTTTTTGCATGGGATACAACTCTTGCTACGGCTGGTGACAGGCTCCGAATTTACCATAATGGTGTTGAGATTACTGCCTTTGATACCGAAACAAATCCTGATCATAATGATGAATTTGAAATCAATAATACAGTTCTTCATACAATTGGGGCAAATGAAAGTGGCACAGAAGAATTTGATGGATATTTTTCTCAGGTTTATCTTGTAGATGGGTCACAGCTTACTCCTACTGATTTTGGAGAGTTTGATGATAACGGAGTATGGAGGCCGATAGAGTATGCAGGTACGGATGGTTCTGCTGTTACGTTAACATTTGTAGAGCAGGGCAAATCAGATAGTTCTGCGACCACTTACACATTTTCAGGAGTTGATCTTGGAGGCACTTCAAGTGACCATATAATAATTGGGGCTGTTGGAAGGATGACGAGTGCAGCCTCACCTTCAATAAGCAGTATTACTGTTGACGGTGTGGCAGCAGTTGAAATGGTAAACAGTGCTGGTTCTGCTGGTTATCTTCATGGAGGACTGTGGATTGCTGAAGCAACAGGAGACTCGACTGGTGATGTCGTTATTGTTTTTGGTTCTGGATGTAACGCAGCAGCTTATGCTGTTTGGCGAGCATCAAATGTTGGGCAAATAGTATTTGACACTCTTGCGGTAGAAGGTGGAAGTGGTACTGATCCATCAGGGAATATATCGATCCCTGCCGGGGGTGCGCTGGTATGTTTAGCGGATACTACTGGATCAAGCAAGTCATTTTCTTGGACAAATGCCACTGAAGTTTTTGATGCGGATGCTGGTGATGGTGATAACTATTATAGTGGAACAGCAGATACTTTTGCTGCACAAACAACTGATCGTACAATAACTGTAGATCAAGGCTCTGCGACAAGCCGTATGGAGTGTGCATCTATTGGACCTACTGTTGCGTATGGAATAAACGGCTTCAAACTTGATTTCTCAAATTCAACTCTTTTAGGACTAGATGCGGCAGGTGCTGCTGCAAGCTCAACAACCTACCGATATTTAAAACTTAATGTAACAGATAACGGTGCTAGTTCTACTTATGTTTCTCTTGCTGAAATGCAATATTATGTAGGAGCAACCTTGTATCCAACTCAAACAATGAGTTCCAATACCGCACCATCTCCGCTTGTTGCTTCAGCAAGTGAAGATACTGGTACTGGTGCAGAACTAGCGTTCAAGGCTTTTGATGATAATATTAATACTCACTGGCAGACTGCAAATGGAACTGTTACTGGATGGCTTAAAATAGATTTAGGCAGCGGCAATGGAATAGCTCCTGATAGCTTTAGATTAGGTTCACCTGAAACACCAGATAGAACACCTAATGATTTTACGATTCAAGGATCTAACAATGATTCTGATTGGACTGTTCTAGCGACCTATGCTGGTTTTTCTACACCAACCCCAACGGCACGGACATACAGTGGATATGCTCCAATAACTACTGGAAATAATTTTGTATCATCTGGTCTGACTACTACTGATCAGGTAACTGATACACCTACTAATAATTACCCAACGATCAACGTACTTATGCCGGGTAGCCCAAACCATACATATTCAGAAGGGAATTTAAAGGTTTTTGATGCTAACACTAGTACTAATGATACCTCCAGAGTTTCAACAATTGCTATACCAAAAGGTTCAGATACTTGGGCAGTTAAAATGACTTGTATTGCTGCTTTAGAAGGACACGCTATTGGTGTTGGTGATCAGAATACAGAAACTGGCGATGTCCAAGGTTTTAATCAATCAGGAGTGCATGGTGTATGGTATAATCAATTAGGCAAAATTTATATTAATGGCTCTCTGGATACTAGTGGAAAAGCTACTCTAAAATCTGCTAATGATGTCATTGAGTGCCATGTAGATATGTCTGCTGGTGATGTCGAATTTTTTGTAAATAATTCTTCACAAGGTTCTTACGCTTTGCCTTCGGGTTATGAGGACGATGATATAGATCTCTTTTTTCACTGTGATACAGGTATAGGTGACAACACTTTATTATTTGATTTTGGACAGATGGGTTATAATCCAGCGACCAACCTTGCTGGTTCAAAACGCTTGTCATCATCCACAATTCCAGCAACAACAATCCTAGACGGTACAGCCTACTTTCAAACTACACTTTATACTGGTAATGGATCTTCCCGAAACATCGATCAAATTGAAAATTCTACTTTCCAGCCAGACATGGTATGGATAAAAAATCGTTCAGCGGCAGATTCTCACATGCTAATTGATGCGGCAAGGGGTGTAACTAAAGAATTAAATCCAGATGATTATGTTCCTGAAAGTACAGATTCTAATGGTTTAACCAGTTTTGATTCTGATGGTTTTGGTCTTGGGTCTGGAGCAGGTGGCTATAATGATAATACTGAAAATTTTGTAGCATGGCAGTGGTTGGCAGGAGGAGGTTCTGGTTCAAGTAATGAAGATGGAACAATTAATACAATTACAACAACGGCTAATGCTACAAGTGGCATTTCCGTAGGAACCTACACTGGCTCTGGTTCAGCAGCAACGATAGGTCATGGTTTATCCGCAGCCCCTGAATTTGTAGTATGTAAGGAGGCTTCTTCAGATGGTGTGGGTGGGCAGTGGTTTGTTTATCATGTGAAACAAAATGCTACTCCTGAAGATTTTTATTTGATATGGGATGAAGGACAACGGGCCGTTGATAATTCAGCGATGTGGAATGATACAGCCCCAACATCCACAGTATTTTCGATAGGTAATAATAACGATATAAACGCTTCTGGATCTACATATTTATATATCGCACTGGTAGGTATAGAAGGATATAGTAAGTTTGGCTCTTATACTGGAAATGCAAATGCTAATGGGCCATTTGTTTATACAGGATTTAAACCTGAGTTTGTTGTAACCAAAACAATAGTTGATTCAACAAGTTGGGTAATGAAAAGTGCAACAATAAATCCTTACAATGCTATAACAAAGACACTTTTAATTGATACAGCAGCCGCAGAAGTATCTACAAATAATATTGATTTTCTTTCTAATGGTTTCAAGATGCGTTCTACAACAGCGGATAGTAATAAGACAGGTACTACGATAGTTTATATGGCGTTTGCAGAATACCCATTTGGTGGTGTGGATGTAACTCCCTCTACGACATTTTAATTTAGGAGAGACTAAATGTGGAAATATGGTGATAAAATAATAAGACCGGGGAAAGGCTGGATTGATGATAATGGAGTTAGACATCCTTCTAACTGGCATATTTGGAGTACAGAAGAAAAAGCAAAGTATAATATTAAAGAAGTTATAGAAGATCGTCCTCCTGATTCCAGATTATATTTTTGGTCAAAGGATGGTAATGGAAAAATAACGTCTACTGCTAAACCTCTTAATGACAGCGAAGGTGTAGTAGGTCTTAAAACTACCCTGAAGAACGAAGTAAAAAAACAACAAGGATCTTTATTAAGTCAAACTGATTGGGCTTATATACGGCACTATGATGCTGGTATAGATGTTCCTGCTAAGATTGAAACATGGCGTAATGCAATACGTGCCAGAGCTACAGAGATGGAAGAGTATATTGATAAGGCTTCCGATATTGATGGAATTGCTTCTCTTTTTGAAAGTTTTGATGTAGATGCTGAAGCTAATTCTCTAAATAAATTTAAAGAAGCAGCAGCGAAAGCATTAGATATTACTATACTTGGTATGAAAGAAATAGAAAAGCTTACACCTGAACAAAAGACTGCATATGATAGTGATCTGGAAAAGATAACTAAAGAAGCAGAGAGTAAAAGATCAGCAGAGATGAAGAAATATCCAGTTTTATCTATTTGGCCTGAATTGGAGGAATAATGTTTAAAAAAATATTAATTTCTAGTATCTTACTTTTTTTTATTTCTGGGTCTGCCTATGCTCAGAAACAAGAATCTGAATTAGTTTTAGGAACTATAATGACAACTCATAGAGCGCATTGCGCTCCATCAAAAGAGATGTTGAAAGTATTTAAAAATGAACAGATAGTATTTACAGGAGTTGTAGATCAGGGAAATATATTTAAAGTATATTTGAAAGAGGATGGGATTTGGACATCTATGCTAACTAATGTATCAGGTGTCTCCTGTATTTATTTTTCAGGGATGCCGGGAATATTAAGTCCTAAGAAGGCTGTTAAAAAGGATACAAGTGCAAGGATATGGGAGTAAAATAAATGGCTAGTACATATACAACAAATCTTCGCCTGACTAAACAGGGGGATGGAGATAATCCGAATACATGGGGCGAAGTTCTTAATAATGTGATTAGTCTTGTTGATCAGGCTGTAGCCTCCTATACCACAGTTTCTCTGGGATCTGCTGCTACTGTTACGCTTACTGAAAATCTGGGAAATTCAGATCAATCTCGCTCTGCCATATTGGAATTTAAAGGATCAATAGGATCTGCTGCTACTTCTATCTTTGTTCTTATTCCTAACTCACCTAAAACTTATGCAATTAGAAATGTCGTATCAGCTAATACAACAGCTACTGATGCGATTGTTTTAAGAGTAGCAGGTAATGCAGGAGTAACAGTAGGAAGTGGGAATGGTTACTATATAACAAATGGAACATCTGTCTTTTCTGTAGTTACTCCTACAGGTACGGCTGCTTCCAGAAATGTAGGAGTTTGTGCTACAGAAATTCCTGACACATCTTTAGCTGATATAAGATATGTACAAACTTCCGTATCCAGTACTATTGTAGCAGAGAAAACATTTACAGCTTCGGTTATCTTTACCAGTGCAGTTAGAATGGAGGGATTGGTATCTCTATCAGGTGCTGTTAAATCTCACATAACAACTCTTACAGATGCTGCTTCAGTTGCTGTAGATTTTAACGATGCCAATATATTTTTAGTAACTCTGGGAGGTAATAGAACACTTGCTGCTCCTTCTAATGCTACAGGAGGACAGGTAGGAAGTATTTATGTAGTACAGGATGGTACTGGAAGTAGAACTTTAAGTTATAATACAGCTTGGAAATTTCCTGCTGGGTCTGTCCCTGTTGCTACAACTACTGCTGCTGCTGTAGACCTTGTACTTTACAGTGCCAGAAGTGCAACCACAATTGATGCTGTAATGTTGAAAGACTTTAAGAGATAATACATGACTGCCAAGCTTGCAAAATTTGATTTCAATCAAGGGTTTAATAGAGAAACTACCCAGTATGCTGAAGAAGGTAACTGGTTTGATGGTGATCGTGTAAGGTTTCGTGCTGGCAGACCAGAGAATATAAGAGGATATGAAACAAAAGTATCAACTGCATTTGATGGATCAGCCAGAGATCTGATTGCATGGAAAGATAACAGCAATAAGAAGAGGGCTATCTTTGGTACACCTGACAAGTTATACGAACATAATGGAGACTCTATTACTGATATTACTCCTATTACTACGATTGTAACCCTGACTAACTGTTTCGGTACAAGTGCAGGAACAACCAGAGTATGCTGTTCTGATGGATCACATGGAAGACAAAAGAATGATTGGGTTTTATTTACTTCGGCAGCTACTTTTGGAAGTGATGTAAGTCTTACAGGAAATGTATATCAGATTACTTCTATTGTAGATCTGAATGTTTTTACAATATCTATTACCAGTAATGCAGCAGCGACTTCTACTCAGGCAGGATCAGCCAGTTTTAATTACTATATTGCTACAGGAACAAGTGTAGCCTCACAAGGAGTAGGTTATGGAGCTTCTGACTATAATGCGGCAGACCCTGTATCAGTGGGTCTTAGCAAGATTACGGCTACTGGTGGTAATGCGCTTGTTACTGTTTCCTGTGCTTCTGCTCATGGTGGTGTGGCTAATGATTTTGTAGTCTTTCAGAATACTTCCATAGATTCTGTGGCGGCTACCATAGGCGGTAATCTAAATCTAACCAAGTCAGCCGCAGGAGGTCCAGAGTTTACTATTGTATCTGTTAATGGTACACAGGTTATTGTAAGTGCAGCAGCTAATGCAAGTGCCAGCGGAGATGTAACATCAGGGTTTAATATGACAGCCCTGATCTATAAGCAGACAGATGGAGGAGGAACAGGAAGAGAATGGGATACGGCAGCTTCAGCAGATGCTACTGATCTGGCCTTGGATATAGCGCAATGGAGTATGGATAACTGGGGAGAAGATGTCTTATTAAATCGTAGAGGAAGTAGTATATATTATTTCCAGACTGCTCTTTCTACTACGCCAATGAGAGCAACAACTGTTACAACATCTCCTATCAGTGTAAATTCTCTGATTGTGTCTCCAAACGACAGACATGTAGTTGCACTGGGAGCTAATGAATTTAGTCCTACTGCTACGGTAAGCGGAACATTTAATCCTATGGTTGTCAGATGGTCTGATCAGGATAGTAGAACTAATTGGGTTCCCTCAGTAAGTTCGACAGCAGGTGAGGTTGTCTTGACAGACGGTACTCGTATTGTAGGAGCAGTCAGATCAAAGAATGCTATTAACATATGGACAGATAACTCTCTATGGCTGATGGAATTTGCTGGTCCTCCTTTTACATTTAAGTTCCAACAGGCAGGAACAAACTGTGGATTGATAG
>VTLG01011283.1_pt1 | contig 27758 bp, 8 predicted proteins | sample 4694571 | NCBI WGS metagenome assembly VTLG01 (sample SAMN12604809, study PRJNA352737) | marine metagenome | biome: ENVO:00000447; feature: ENVO:00000209|ENVO:00000569|ENVO:01000036; material: ENVO:00002151; isolation source: viral sequences binned using virsorter ...
AAAAAACTGAAGGGCATCATCTACAATATCTTCTATTTGCTCATCGGCAACATTAATTTCCAGTACCGGAGCACCTAACTGTCTCTTACAGTAATCAATAAATTGGGATCGGGATGCTGGTTTGGACATTTATACAATTATCCTCTAGTATATTTAGGGTGCCGAAGCAATACCCGCATAAACGAGTATATTACCATTTACCATATTATAAACAGTAGTTGCACTTCCTGTTCTATTGAAAGTAACTGCTGTTCCTGGTAATACTTCTAATGGTGACGTAGTACCACTTCCAATATAAGCAGTAGATAATCCACCAGAAGATTCAGCAGCATTAATATAAACACTTGTTAAAGCAGATCCAACTGTTATTGAATCACCCACAGCAACATTTGTTATTGAATTAACCGTAAATGCAGTACTTCCAACTCCTACTGTCGATCCCACTGCAATAGCAGTATCAAGAACTGATTTAGTTTCAACCTCAGGAGTCATTAAAATATTATATTCATATCTTCCTTCTGCAAGACTTCTGGTTGCCGTTGTTCCTAGAGAAATATAAAACTTTCCATCATATGCACTAGTAAAACCTACCGTAAAAGTAGCGTCGGCCACTGTAGTTGAACCTACACTAGTACTTTTTCTCATCTGAGCAGAACCAGTCCATCCTGTCAAATCATACTTCGTATTGGAAGTAGTAGTTACATTAAAATGATTTTTAAAATTCGCTCCACCGTACAGAGCTAAATCAGCAGCAGATGGTACACCTGCATCTGGATCAAATGTAAAATTCTTAGTTGACATTTGAAACTAACTCCTTGAGTAAAGATTTGATCTCATTAATTTCATTTTTTAAATTAGAAAGATCCTCTTCAATGTTTTCCGTTTTTTGAGATTCAGCCTTTTTAGCATCACGTCGTGCAACGTACTGATCGTAATCAGGTTTATTTGCATTAACTATAGAACCACTATTTGCTTCTCTAAGCAAATCTACATGCCCTTTTACTCCGTAATACTTCATATCAAGCTAATGCAATTACTCGTAAATCTTTCACTCTAGGAACATAAACTTGACTTTCCGAAGTCATTAAAATCTTAATTCTGTAAGATCTAAATGAAGGTAATTGATCAACACTAAAAGTATAATCTTTAAATTCTAAGAGAGATCCATCAAATCCCGAAGAATTTGATTTAGAAACAAACTTATCAGGAAGACCATTACTATCTTGTGGAGCAATAACTTCACCTTTATTATTAAGATTCTGATACCCAGGGAATGGAACAAAGATAGGATCTACTCCTTCTTTATTATTAATAGCATAGAATACCCTTATATCAGCATCCAGATGCAAATGAGAGGATAGAATTACTTTCAAAGATGTTGCATGATTTTCCAATAACATTTCCTTAGAAATATATTGACATGCTGTTGGATCAGTATCAACCTTACTTACCCTATCATCTGTTGCATAATTTGTAATAATATCATTTACTCTATTAGAAGTAAGAATAGCACTGATTCTCTCTCCATCAACAACAGGACTTACTCTACTATCAGTAGTAGTCAAAGAAAGTGTCATCTGTAAAGACTTACTTCCCTTTACATTAGGTAAGAAAGTATCTTCATTAAGTTTGGAAGCAATTATTCTAGGACTATCCAAATAATTAGTTTGATTTAATATTATAGATTCAGAATCAGTTTGTATATAAGGAATTTCATTACCACTTATACTCTTAGCAGTTATTGTTCTCACTGTAGCACCTAAGGTGGTAGTAGGAACAGTCATATTTTGAACCATTGGAGTAATAAGTTCATATGGCATATTCTGAGTTGCTCTTACTTTATATCCACCAGTAGATTTTGTTTGATTTAAATAAAGAGCAGGCCAACCAACATCAGTATTACGAGAAGTACCATTCTTAGACATATCCAATTTAATATTATAAGAATCGAATGTAATAGCCCCAGAAGTATCTAAAGTAGTAGCATTAGGAGATGCAGCTGTGGTAGTAGACAATCCATGACTTGTATTAACTCTCAACAAATTAACACCACCTATTTCATATTTGTATACCGGAGTACCAACAGGATAATTATACTTAACAGTGCTATCAATACTTCTAGTACTTACCCCAATTACATTCCCACTAGCAGAAGTATAAGAAATAATTTCATCACCTATCTTAAGATATCCGTAATTAGTAGTACCCACACTTACGTTTTCAAAAGTAGAGAAATTAGAAGCATCTGCTACTGATATATTTCCCGTGTCTTCTGCATTGTATGCGGTAGACAATTTAGTAGGAAGAACATCTGATTCAACTCCAGAAATTGTAACATCATTTTTAGTAAAGTACATTCCATGATTATGATGATTTACCTTAATATGTAAACCATCAGTTGCAGTATTAATCTTAGCAATCTGAACATCTCCACCAACTGAATAATTTAATTCTGTTGCTACACCAACTGCTGCACTATTCTTATAGTAGAATAAAGTATTAGCAGTACCAACTACAAAATTACCTTGAACATTCTCTAATGTAAGTTCATTTGTACTTCCTATGGATACAAGAGAGAATCGAGAATTTCTACCAGTGGAATTTAATCCAATTGTAGTAATACCCAAGACATCACCTACTTTATATCCAGTTCCTCCAATAGAAACCGTAGCAGCAATCGCTACTCCATTAGAAATATAAACATCAGCAGTTGCTCCTTGACCATTTCCAGTAATGGTGTCCATAACAACTCCATTAAACTGGAATTGTCCATCAATTGGAGTATATCCAATACCAGCATTAATAACATTCAAACTAGTATATGCTGCACCAGCAACAGCAACAAGATTACCTGTTGCATTCGTACCTTCTTGATAGAAAGTATTACCCATTACATATCCATTATCTGTAAGAGTAGTGCCTAGTCCAACCCTTACTTGTTTTGAAGACAACTCTAATGGATTGGCTGTAAGTTGAGGAATTTGTCCATTTCCTATTGTGAGTTGTGGATTATATACCTCAAAAGTTCCCGATTCAATAAAATCTGCTCTATAAAGAGTATATTTTAAATCTTCCCATTGACTAGGTTCCCAAGTAGAAGCATTTTGAGATTTAAACAGTGATCCTAAAGTAGGTTGATTGGCAACGTAATTACCGGTTGCTAAATCATCTTCTCCAACCCGTGAAATATAAACCGCATATTTTGCAGAATTGGAAAGTAATACCATTGCATACTCCATTCCACCCTCAAGATATACAGGCCCTTTAAACTCAAAGGTAGTTGCTACGGTACCATCATTGGAAACATTAACATCAGCAGGATCAAGAACAACTTCACTTAAAGGAATAATATTTTGTGTAGGAATTCCATTAGACATGCTTCTCAAAGAGAAGATTACTGGAACATCTTCATTATCTTTAGTTGAGAAGAAAACATCAACCTTAGTAACAAATACACCTGTTGTTTCTTCAACGGTAAAGGATTGTGCTAAGGGGTCACCACCACCTCTTGCTCTCCATCTTCTTTCATTTCTAGTAGCTCCCCGAACCCATTCTAAACCAACTACTCTGGAAGACCAATCCTCTTCCATTATATTTTGTTCGATTACTCTAGCATTTCTAGTAGCAATAATAGTTTCTTGAACAGTATCTAAGAATCCCATAGAAGAGAAATCATCTTCAGCAATAGAAGTTGCATTAAGATTATTCAGAGGATCACTAGTAAATTTAAGAATCTTTTTACCAGCAGTAAATGCAGGGAAAGTAGGATTATCGGGATCTGGTATCCAGAAAGATCCTCCTAGGAAACCTGTTATATCGGTAACTAATCTAAGAGCAGTAACTTTTGCCTCTGCGCCATATTGACCTTTAAGTACAGTTCCTACTTCAATCCATCCATTAAATTCTCCTTGTACTTGAGCAGCTAAGGAGAAAGTATCTACATTTAAAGTAGTAGATGTAGACGAATAATCTGATTGAACAATTGAATTAACATTGTATGGACTTGCACCATAAGTCTTCGTGGGAATATTATAGGGACCTTCCTTATGGTTAGATTGTGCTACTCTAAATGTAATAGACTTAGTGGGTCCAGGAGCACCACTCCATTGAGTAATAGTTGTTCCATTAACAGTCTCTCCTGTACGGAAAGAACCAGCTATCATTTCTATTTCAATCAGTTTTGGTATACAATAAGGTGCTACATCTATACCATCAAAGTAAGGATATACTCGTGTATTTGGTTTATTCTGTTTACCTATAAACTCAACATTACGAGATCTCATAAAGGGTATTACTTCCCTATTTACTAATCTATCTCCATCAGATCGTCTTTGAGAAAGATCCTCTACAACTAACTCTTGAGTTCCACTTCTCCTTCTCCTCACTCTCTCCATTATTTCACGTCTTCTCTGATGAGAATCACGACTCCAATCAAAATCACCATCTTGACCAGTTTCACGTACAACCCTTCTTTCATCCCTCCATTCGCCCGTATGCCTTTGACCAGACCACCAATCATTCCAAGATCCCCATACAGCAGGACCAAAACCGTTTTGATCAAATCCTTGTGTGGCTTGAAGATTTGCTAATGTAGCTGCAAAATTTCCTTCTTCAATAACAACACGAGCCTCTAATCTTCTAGTATTAATCCAAGTATCTGATTCTGGATTTAATTCAATCACTCCATTCCAATAAGCAACAATAAATGGAGTAACAGATTCTGTTCTAGTTCCAAATTCTTGCTGCAATAAAATCTCTTCAGAATAATCTAAGGTAATAATATCGTTATTTCTACGAACATTAATTCCTTCAATAGTACTAAATTTCAAATCTTCAGTAGCGTCTATATTAACTACAGGACCAAATTGCAAATCAACAGAATTGGTATAATGGCTAGGTCTCAACTCTTTGGATTCCCTATCAATACTATTCTTAATAAGTAAATTAGTATCTTGTGCAGTAAATCGTTCAAAATTATCAACAAAAAATCCAGATTTAAACCTATTCAACCCATCATTATCAGGAACAAAGAAACTAGAAGTATTAACCTCCAACAATGACAAAGCAGTATAATATTCTAAATTTTTAATTCTTGTTTCTAATCGTTGGATATCACGCATCTGATATCGCTTATATTCAAAGAAATTAATGGTAGCATCATTAACATTATACAAATAAGGAGGAAGAAATACGTGAGCAACTTCTATTGCTTCATCAACAGGAAGGGGTCTTTCTGGTTGTTCAGCAGGATCTCCATAAACAACCTGGAATCTTCCATCCTTAGTTAAGAAAATTCTATCAATTCTTCCCAAATAATAACTATAATCCAGAACAATAGACTCATCTGAAGCAAGCATATTGGCAGCAGAATTTCCTGCTCCATCAAAAGATCTTCCATCAAACATTAAGGGAGAAACAGCTCCTTCACTGACAGTATAATCAGACACTCTAGGTCTAATATCAATTATATCAGTATTTCTTACATTATCTACTAATTGAATATCGGTTTTATAATTAAAAGTATTATAAGAATCTACAGTAGTGATATCTCCAGTATCTGTGGACTCATAAAATGCACTTTCAAAATAAACTTTTATCTTCTTAGCAGGAGGATCGAAATCATTTTTCCTTAAGATTGATCCATAATTATAAAATGTACTTTCTTGCCCAGAATCAAAATCAAAATTGCTGGTTATATCAAAACTATTATTATTCAAAGTAGTAATTACTGCTTGAATATTTGATTCTTGAGATATAATAGTTTCACCTTCTTTAAAAATATTTTCATTCTTAGATATAAATCCCAAAGTATCTACATCCGATTTCTCAGCAACAATGGCTATAGAATTACTTGTCTGACCTACTATTTGTTCACCAACGATATATTCACTAGTAGTTGTCGATGCACTATTAATAGAAGATAAATCCATTGAAGGTGCAGCAGGTGTTCCCTCTGTTTCGGAGGTTTCAAAAATTCCATGAATACGAATGACATCTGGAGTACGTAAAGATATAGTTTCATCCTCTACCCTTGTACCATATGGATAATCCCCATACTCAAGACCATTCTGAGTTGTAGTAGTTCCAATTCCAGATCCAACAATATTTGACTTATCTACAATAATAGAATTAACCCTTTTCTTAATTTTAGTTTTTGAAGTAGGCTTTAATTTCTTTAAGGTAGTTACTATTTGAACATTTCCACTATCAGTTTCAGTTTGGAGATTAATAATATCCAAAGTACTCATACCATTACCAAATACCAATCTATCAGCAGTCAGTTCCTCAATCTGCCCATTAGATGCAATAACTGCATATCTTTCAGGATCAAATGGTAAGAAAGTCTGATTCTCACCAGAAGTAAGTTGATTTGCTACTCTATTAGCAGCAATAGTTTGATCCGAATATACTTTTCTTATAGAAAGAGAAGCGTCTGTAAGATCAACATCAGAAATATTTTCTTTAGGAAGTATGGTGTAAAGAGTGTTATCACCAGACTCTTGAAGATTAGTACTTACAACTCTAAAATCATTTGCAGTGAATGGTGTAGTTGGTAATTTACCTTGAACTATATTGGCAATAGTGGTAACTCCAGTAATAGTGATTTCACTAGTACCTACACTAACAACCCGTGCCATAACTGGGTCACCAGTTGTAGATACATTCATATCACCATATTCTACCAAATCATTAATACGTACTATATCACCAGTACCAGGGAATAAAGTATTAGGAGTTCTAACCGTACTAATATAATTCGCACCTTCACCTGGACTTATAGTGGCAATTCCAACACTGAAAGAAGTAGATTGAACGGTATCGGCACAGAAAGTATTAATTCCTAATGTAGGACTATTATTAGTAGCATATACAGATTTAACATTAGAAATACTATATCCTGTAACTGCTATAGCAACTCTTCCATTCTGAATCCCATTAAAAATCAGTGATTCATTCTTAACAAAATCACCAGAAGTTTGAGTAATTGTTAATGCAGTTCCAGCAGAAGCAGCTCCTGGTGCTCCTACTGAATATTTTAGAAACCCAGTTGCTCCACTATTCTTTCCTTTAATAAGAGTTCCCGCACTTAATGCTTCTGTAGGACCTTCATTAATAGAAAGATCAGTTATAGTTTCAACATCAAATAATGAAATATCCCATTGATTTAATTTACTATTAGCTAAAGTAGTATTATATGTACCCGATTCTAAGGAAGTATCATAAACTCTTGCTCTTCCAATTTCCTTTCCAGGTGTTGCCGTTGTAGTAAATCCAAGTCGGGTATCTCTTAAACTCAAAACATAAGTATTTCCAACTCCAATAGTAGGAGATCCATAGACATTATTTAATCTAAGAGTAGGACCCGTATTATACTGTATTGCCTGATCTTTAGAACTTTTTGTTGTTCTAGGCTTCTCTGTGTCCAAATAAGTAGGAGAGATGGTTTCAACTTCATATCCCCTAACAAATGCTTTTCCAGGTGATACTTGATAAAGACCTAAATCTTCAGATGGAGTAGATCCCGCATATGTAAATTGACCCTCTTGAAATACTCCATTATTTCCAACATTATTGTTTAAAGAATTAACAAGTCTAATATCAAAAGGATTTACATAATAATCACCAGATTCTTCATATGTTCTCCGAGCTAATTCATCTGCTAATCTATTATATTCGGTAGTATTCTTCTTAGTTCTTAAATTCCCATTATTAACTGTAGCCAATTCAACAAAACTTTCATCACTAGTATCATCCAATTCTTTCTTAAACAGATTTAAAGTAATTTTTAATCTATCAGCTCCTGGAGCAGCATAATTATTAAATCCTTGAGAATTATCATTTAGTGTTTCATCTAAATCAGGAGTAATTATTTCTTCTAAAATATTAAATCCAATTCTATATGAAGATGTATTTGAATACTGATCTAAAATAAGTGTTTCAGCTTCTACCGCACAGAAATTACCACGTACAAAATATACACCATTTTCTACATGAAATGCTGATCCGATTATAGCAGCACCTTGAGATATTGTGGAACCAAATGGACTTCCAATAGATATGGAAGTATTTCCTAATAATCCAGATGTAATAGTAACATTAGAAGTTAATAATTCAGAATCAGCAAAAATTTCAGTAGAATTATTAGATGTACTAGATCCCAAATAACTTACATACAATGTAAGACTTCCATTTTCAGAATCTTCTGGAAGAAGAATTTTATTAACTGTTGCAGTAACTCCTGAAGTTTGTCCAGTAATAGTTGCACCAATTAATTGATCAGCATATGCAGATACAGGTACTCCTTGAAAATTATTATTTAATTGAACTCCCTTATATTGACTAGTATAACTTGTATTTCCAGGTATTACCTTAGTTCCTTCTTTAAAAAAATGCTGCCCAAATTTTTCAATTTGATTCTGCAGCATAGACTGCAAACCAGTTAATTCTCTTGCCTGTACCGGATATCCAGGCTTAAATAATACCCGATAATAATCGTTATCTGGATCAAAGTCATCAAAATATGGCGATACGTTTAGATTTGTTAGCTGCGACATAATTTTTTAGAATTGCAAGATAACTTTGATATCTTCTTTTTGGGTAGATGAACGGGTAATAGAAGGTCTATTATCAACATAAATTATGTTGCCTGAATATTTTTTAACTTCAGGACTACCAATACCATCAGTAAATTCTTGACCCAAGTAGTATGTTTTATTATTTATTACGGTTGAGACACCACTAAATGCAGTATCAATACCTAAATCCGAGCCGGTTGATGGAGTAATAGTTAAATTACCCCCAGTCCCAGGAGCCCCAGTAAATTGATTTAATTTAAATCCATATTGAGGTTGAGTAATACCTATACCTGCTGTTGTAAATCCAGCAAGAGAACTATCTTGCCAATACTTAAGAACACCAGTAGTTTGATTATAATTAACCACTCTTCCTATTGCAGTACTACCAGTTGCAATAGTCTGAGTAAACTTAGAATCAGCAACAAAAGTCGCACTACTATAACCAGCCCCTGCTAATCTTAATGCTGGTGTAGCAGCAGCTTTATCTAAAGATAGTAAAGATGTGCTGTCAAATGCCTGTGGATTACATACTACTCCAACCCGTGCTATTTGATTATCAGTGATAAAATCAGGATTTTCATTATCATTCTCAATTCGAGAATAAAGAAGTACATTATATGCACCCAATTCACGATAGATATTTGATCCATGTCCACCAGGAGGAGAAATAATAACATTGAACTCTGGACGAGTAGTTCCTGTGGGAACACCACCCGCAACTAAATCCAAACTCCCATAAGTATATCCTGATCCCTGATTAGAAACAGTAACAGATTTTACTTGGGATGAAGCATCCATAGTAACAGTACACTCTGCACCGGATCCATTACCTTTAATTGGAACTTTTGTATAGGTGGCATTTGCTGTACCTAAACCCACTCCAGCATCAGTAACCGTAACAATCTTGATAGATCCATCTACTGCATTATCTCTCACAGCAGCATTATCACTACTTGTAGACCACTCAGCAGGTACGGGAATATAATCGGTAGATTCAAATTTTACAATATCACTAGGTTTAATCGTGTAAAGATATTTCCAAATATACCCATCTCCACTAGTACCAGCACTGCGGGGTTCTAAATCCGTAAAAGTTGGTTCGTCTAAAGATGGTTTTCCGTTAGGATTTTCAGGGTCTATTCCATTCTGAAGACATTCATAAACTCTATAATCACTGTTTATAACAAAATAATTTGAAGAATATAAATTAGTGGCTCCAGATACCTTAGCCGTATTGGTTCTACTATAATCATTACGATACATATCGTAAGTAGTTCCTGATGCCCACAATCTACGAGGAACTACCTGTCTTACATCATCAGATGTAATCTTCTTCATAGCAATCATACTATCCCAATAGTCATCTTCCTCCTCAAAATTATCTTTAGGAGAAGGAGGATCAGTATCCCAATTATCTTGATAATCAGTAGGATTAGGTAATCCTATAAAAGAATAATATGCATTATCCGTGGTTGTTACACCAGCAACAAAATTCTTAGCATTTAATATTCTGATCTGATCAGTTATAATGGCAGCCATTGTGACAGAAGTTTTTATTTATTTATTATATTTCTTTGTATCCTTTATACTTAAGAGGAACAGATCTTTCTACAATAAGTGATGTAGTAAGTCCTGTGATGCCACTTTCAGTATATGCGGTATAAGAATTTAGTCCTGCGCGTGAAGTAAGGTCTATTCTTCCCCAACTATATGTTCCCATATAATCCGAAGTTGAAATTCCAGGCCAAGTAGGAGATCCTTCAGGGGGTCCATCTACCTTCACAAAGACTCTTGTGACAGTAGTAGTTCCGCCGCCGATTACTCTATCTACTTCTTCAACACTATTTACCTGATAAACATTATCTATAAATGAAGTTCCTATTCCAACAGTATTATCATCCACATCTAAAGAAGTTATAGAAGTGGTTCCCGTTCCCATGTTAGAATTACTAACAACAAAGTAATCATCAGTACCAATTCCACTAAAGCTAACAGCAGTTCCTGTGAGATTACCGTCTCTCATGAAAGAATCGAATGGAATAAAGAGATCAAGAACTAATTGAGTTCCAGAAGAAATAGTTGTAGTTCCAAATCCAACAATATTTCCTTGATCACCCGCGTAAGTACCTACAGGATTCTCCTCATCAGTTAATGCTGGATGAGTAATAAGAACAGAAGGAACATTTGTCCAAGTATATCCTACACCAGGGTTAGTAATAGCCACCCCTGTTACTGTTCCAACACCACTAATAGTTACAGTTCCCATCGCCTGCGTAGTTGTACCAACTCCAACAGTAGAAGCAATACTTACAACCGCAGTTGTATATCCCACTCCCCCATCAGTAATATCAATCGAAGAAATTGTACCCGCAGCCGAAACAATTGCAGTAGCAGCAGCACCAGTTAATGTTTCTTGCTTTAAGAATTTAACTTTATTCTGGAAGGATAATTGAGTAGTATCTTCTTTTTCATTTTGAGTATCAAAGAGAGGTCTTAAAGAATCAACATAGATGGTAGTAGATCCAATTCCCACTGTTTTAGTAATATATGCAAATGGATGAATTTGAGGTTCATAATGCTCTCTATCTTTACCAACTGGCAATTCGTTAATAATCTTATCTTCAGTTTGCCTACACCAGTAAACTGGCCTTTCAAGTGATTCGTCTGCACTATTTCCTGGACCATAATATGGATTAGTACTAACAACATCGGTAGAATCTACCTGCATAACCGTTCTTGGATCTTCTACAAGATGTGTTTCTTGAGAAGTTAAACGACCAATCTTTAACGTATCACCCTTCTTAACTGTTTCAATAATTTCCCTATCAATAACATCCGCATCTCCACTTCCCTTATAGAAGATTACCTTAGAAGTATCATCTTCCTTAGGTGCTTCGGTGAACGTAACTACACTACCACCATCAAATTTATATGCTTTACCAGGAACTTGAAGTATGTCATTAATCCAAATAAAGATTACATCTTGAACATCAATTTGAGATCCTTTACGAGAACGAATAGAAATTAAATCTCCACCATTTTCAGTTAATTGGAAAGTAGTTGTATCCCCATCAAATTTATCATTCCAATTATCAAGCATTTGCAGAAGTCCAACTGACCATCCAGTCATTTCATCACTATATGTTTCATTTATTTCAATAAGGAATTCTCTATAAGAAGAAGTAGTTGGAATACCTGTAGTTCCACCAATAGGAACAGTTAGGAATTCTCCATTCCCATAACCATATCCAGTTTCATCTACTCTAAATTCAATAATACTTGATCCCTGTCCTACAACCACATCAATAGTAGCAGCAGTTCCCACTCCAACATAACCCGAAGCATACTCTAAAGCCATATTAGAATAAGAGAGAGGATCGTCGAATACGACTTCCATCGATCTTTGTAGACTTCCACCTCTTGCATAAAAATGACTTAAGGTTGATACACCAGTATTAATTTCAAATGTCTTATCATTTAATACTCTAAGAACAGTAGTTCCACCAGAAGCAGGATCGGTCTTACTTGCTGAGAAATTATTTGCTCTAGGAGCCATGATTGCTGCTTGAACAGAACCCAATCCAACATAATAAGTTGGGACAGTTGATGGACCAACATTAACTTCAAATTCAGTAGTGCTATTAACAGCAGTAATATCTACACCACTATAAGTAGGATCGGGTTTTCTAGGATACCTGTGAGTAGTAATTCCACCATCTTTAGCACAAGTAAATTGAAGAGATTCAGTAGCAATCTTAATACTACTACCGGTCTTAAGACCATGATCACCAATGGTCATAGTCATAATACCCGTGGTGGGACTATAATCTGCAGCAGTTACATCATATTTGATTATAGTAGAAACACCAACATTTAAAGTAATGGTATTAGAACTAACTGTGGTAATTCCTAAGCAAGTGCTAAATCCAGGATCACTATATCTTGGATAAGTATGCAAGGTAGCATAATCATCCATTGAACATCTAAAGGTTAGACTATCTTGCTCAACCTTAACAGATTCGCCCATCTTATGAAGTCCACCTGCAGATGCAGATACAAATGTATGAATTCCAGTATAAGAAGAAGGAATAGTATCTAAAACTTGAACTTCAAATGTAGTACTACCTATACCTGAAATAGATCTCCATTTTCCACTAAACGGATCAGTTGTAGATCCAGATCCGGATCTTGGATATGTCTTATTAGCTGTATGACCATCTAATGCACAAGTAAAGGTTAATGAATCATTATCAAAACGAACCTTATCTCCACTAGAGAAGGAATTAGCAGTTCCAACATAGACTGTCATAATACCACTTACTGGATTATAATCAGCAGCCGTTACTGTATGAGTACTTGGTCCGGTAAGACTATGACTACCAATACTTAAAGTAAGTTCTCCACTAGATGCTGTATAAGAAGCATCAGAAACATCGTAGTATGATAAAGGAGATGTACCAACATTAACTGTAATGGTTGAATTTCCTACGCCAGTAATAGCAGTGACTCCCATTCCAGTAATAGGATCACTAGAACGAGGATAAGCATGAGCACTAGTATTTGAATCTAATGAACATGTAAAGACTATTGCATTTGTAGAGAATCCAACAGTATCAGAAGTTGTATAAGTATGACCTGCTCCGACTGTTAATACCAAATCTCCTGTGGAAGCATCATAAGAAGCAGCAGTAGGAGTAGTGGTTCCAATTCCCGTAACTGTAACTCCACCACCCACAGCACTTACAAAAGTATGAGTGTAATTACCACCAGTAACTACCGCACTAGTTGCAGCACTTACAAATTGATGTGTATAGTCACCACCAGTTATAACAGCACTAGTTCCTACCCCAACAAAAGTATGAGTAAATTGATCAGCAGGACCACCATAACCAACATTAACGGTAATCTTTCCATCATTAAGCGTAATACCATCTGTAGTCGCTCCTACAAAGGTATGAGTACTGGTATTAGTAGATGGTGTTACACTTAGAACCTCAATTCTAAAAGTATTAGTAGTCTTATTAGAAATCTCTACCCACTGTCCCGCAATTGGATCTGTTTCTCGTGGATAAGTATGAGTTGTGGCATTATCATCCTTAGCACAAGTAAAGGATAATGAATTAAGTGCAAGTTTAACCTTATCACCATTAGATAGACCATGAGAGGGTACTGTAAGCGTCATGACACCCGTTGTAGGGTTGTATGAAGCATTTGTTACTGTACTCTTAGTTCCGTCTCCTGTGATGGCAACTGCGGTGTCATATGCTAAATCCTGACCTCGTGGATAATAATGAGTAGAATCTCCATTATCTAAACCACAAGTAAATGCAAGTCCTGTAAAGATAACACGACTTGTTTTGCCAGTAGTATTATAACCATGAGCACTAGCAGTTGTAACTGTCATAATACCAGTTACAGTGTCATATCCTACATTAGTAATACCCAGACGTGGAGAATAATTACATGTAAATGCAATTCCAGAAAGATCTATCTCATCACCGAGAGATAATTCATGGGGAAGGTGGGTAGTCACCGTTGTGAGTCCCTGAGCAGTACTATACCCTACATGTGCAATACTCTTTGCTTTACCAAATACATGAGGATTAGTTACAGCAACACCAGTAATATAACCATCAACAATAGAAGCAGTACCAATGGAAACTATATTAGTACCAGTTAAACTTTCAGTCTTAATTGCTACGTTAACTGTCTGAATACCAGATCTATAACCAGATCCTGTATATCCCAAACTTATAGAACTAACAGTTCCAGCAGTAGATACAATAGCAGTTCCACCTGCTGCTACTAAGGGTTGATATCCTGCTCCTTCACTTGATCCAACCGAAACAATAACACCACCCATTGGAAGGTTTGAACCAGCAGGATCAGAAGAGAGGGAAGTAGCAGTTCCCGTAAAGGTTATGGAAGAAATTCCTGAACTCTGTGAAATTGTATAATCATATGTACTTCCATTTCCTTGGAATATATCATTAATCAAAATAACAGAATCAGTTTGAATACCTGTTACATTTGCTCCCTCAGATTCTAATGTAAATGTATTATTAATTCCATTAAACTGATTAGAAAGACTATCGAAGATATAATTTTCGGTATAAGATTCATTAGTACCACCAGTTTCTCCGGAACGCATAAAGGTTCTTCCTTGGAAATGAGATCCCGTTGCTATTCCAACCCAATCCCTATCATCAGGAGGATTAGTAGTGCTACTCATAGGAGTTAATCCATATGGTGCCTCTGCGAACGTAAGAAGATTGTTAACAATATTATAATTACCATCAATCTTAGTTACTAATGTACCAGTTGCAAATCCAGAAAGACTGCTTCCCAACCATTCTCTACGGACGCGAATGAAGTTGGTGCTACCAATACCAACACCCTCAATCTTCATTATTTCAGTCGTACTTCCCGATCCAACTCTAATTAAATCTGCTCCAAAGAAGGAAGTTATTCCACTAAATTCTGCAATATTTTGAATCCCTAAGAGTTCATTAGCAAGAGTGGTTGTAACAGCAGTAGAAACAACAGGTGATTGAATAATATTATCCAATGCCATCAAGACTTTTTGATTTTGTTTCTGAGAGATGAATCTATGGGATGTTCCAATACCAACACTGGTAATATCAACAGTTTCAGGAACAACCTTTAATGCTTTCTCAGCAGTTTCAGCAAACTTAAGAGTATCATCATTAACTTTAACAACGAATACTTCAGAAGGTAAGAAGGTAGTAGTACCAACCCCAACAAAACCATCAGTAGACGCTATTCCAATACCAGAATTAGATGTTCCTACATGATTATAAGTAATTTTCTCTCCCGTAACCCAGAAATGATTGGGTATTGTAACTGTGTTATTTGTAGCATCTACAATATCAGCATCATTTGCTAAGAAATACCTTTCAAAGATATTATAATTCTTATGAGTAAGATTAAATGCTCTCTTAATGTCTCTTTCAGTACCCGTATAGGTTTCAAACCCACTTTCAATGGTGGCATTAGTAAAGTCAATTTCATCCTTAGATGCAAGAACATTCTTCAATGCATTCATGTAAGTCTTAACTTCTACCGCAATACTGGCATTAGGTTGGAAATATAAAGAAACCGTTCCTAGACCACTAATATTACTACTAAAAATACCTAAATCAGAATGACTATTAATAGTTCCATATTGTGTATCAAAAGTTTGAACACTAACAGAAGGATCCTCAATATAATTATCAACGACAATAATTTCTGATGTTTGATAATGATTATTAGTTGTATCAGTTACCTGAACTAAGAAATGTGCTGCATCATAATCATTTGTATACTGAGCTACCGGTACTGCTATAGGAGTCCCAGAAGCAGCAATATCAGTTGCTCTTGCCTCTATTAAGGCATGATTCATTTGAATAGTACCAATACCAGAAGAAGTCTGTGCTATGGCAACATATATCGTATTAACAACACAAGTTGTACCAATACCGGCATTAGGAACAAAATCAACTTTCCATTCATCTCCATCAATCCACGAATAATAGGTTCCAAAACCAGCTCCTGAATAACCTCCAGGTACTGTAAGTAATTCCCCATATTCCATAATATGTACAGTAGGAACCACTCCTGGTGATGCATCATGAACAATATTAATTTCATCAAATTGCCATTCAGTACTGTTAATATCCCCTATACCACTAGCATCTGGTGTAATTTCAACTAAAATCTTAGCAGAACGATAAGTACTGGCGATACCTACAATAGTAGTTGTAGTACCAGTAGGAACCTTAGTACTAGAAGATTCAATTTTTGCTACATCACTTAAAGCAGTAGTTCCTATTCCTAAGAAGTTATCGTTTAAATTATAGGAAAGGCATGTAATATCATAATCATTAACAGTATATTGAGTGGGATACCATTGTAATTGTCCTACATCACCACTAATAGCAAAATCAAAGGAACCCTGATCATATTGAGTTTCAACTCGTCCATATTGGTTAATATATCCAAATGCACCATCATGTAGAAGATCAACAATCATTAACTGGCGTTGTTGAGTATATCGTTGATCTACAACATAAGTAATATATTTCTGTGCTCTAACATCTGCTAACTTAAACGTATCTACTACACTATACTTTGTTGCTCTAGGATTACTATTGAATGTTCCACTCATATCATCAATAGAAAGAACTCTGTTACCAACAGATTCTTTATAATCCATCAAAATTCTATTAGAGAATATTATCTCATCGGAAACAATTGACGGAAGATTTAATGAATTCTCAGTAACTAAATCAAAATCAGAAACACAATTTAAATCACCATAACCAATAAGATCTGTTACAACATCAATTGAAGTAAGTTCAGTTGATATTCCAACCACCATGGAACTTACTTCAGCATTAGTAGTTTCTAATTGATAATCAGAGAATTTTTTAAATCCAGCGGTGTGATTTAAGTTACTTACAACATCCTCCCATTTTTCTTCAGCAACTCTTGATCTTAATGCATAAGAGAAATTCTGATAATAGAAACTATCCTGAACTCTTTGCATATTATAATTAAGAACTCCAGAATCAGTCTCCCATCCATGAAGAACCTTAGATGTGGCACCCAGAGTTACATCCGACTCAAATGATCGTATAGAAGAAGCAATTCCTTGAGTATTAGAGGATTCTCCTCTAATAACTTCACCAACCTTAAAATCATCCGCTGCAGATATCTTTAATATTTCGTTATTCTCATCCCATTGTTCTACAGTACCTGAGGCAGAATCAGATACAACGGTTTCACCATCTAAGTAATTTTGGGTAGTTAATGAAATATCAAATACAGGGAAATATTTCTCTGGAATAATACGTCCCGAAGAATTATCCACATCAAAGACACCAATATCCACACCAGGATCAATTAATGATGCCATGCTATATGTTACGGTAGCACCAACTCCACCAATGTTTTTATCTAAAGAAGTTACAGTAAAAAGTGTATGATCATAATTGGCAGAATCATAACCCTTTCCAGTAGATCCTACACCGACACTAATACCTTCAATTAAGAATTTATCATTTACTTCAAATGGGAAAATATTAGCAGTACTAAATCCTACTGATAATTCCACAAATGCATCTCTAGTAATCGTATTAAATCCAACAGTGTTAATGCCTATACCATTACTATTTTCTACAGGAATAATAGTAGGAGAATATGCTCTACTCATTCCTGTGGGATTTTTAAATATTGTTACCTGCTGATCCCCTAATTTATATCCTATATCTACACCAAAAACTTGTTTTTTAGTTCTTCCGTCAAAAACGAGTAGTTTTGGTGGAGATTGATATCCCCTACCTTGAGATGTTATTCCAATAGACTCAAAAGCAGCGAGAGAATCTACATCAATAATCTGAGGTAGTAATATACTAGGTTCTAATGTAGTATCGGATGGGAAATTATATCCAATATTTTGAATCTCTGTTCTCGTAATTTTACCAATAGAAGTACTACTTGGTTCAATAACTGCAGTAGTTCCTACAACAGAAGTAACCGTAGAAATTCCAGGAATAGCATAATAATTTCTTCCTTGATCTGTTATGGTAAAGTCCTTAATTGGACCATAAGCACTTGTAGAAGTAGTATCATAAGTGACAATAGAAACAGTAGATGCATATGAAACTTGTTCTGGGAGTTCAGGAAGAGTATAAGTGAAATCACTCGTAGAAGTGGTTGTTATGACTTTCTTACCATTATAAAGGGAAGAAGATGTTACAATCTCACTTGACGAACTAACATCATCATCTACTGCAATTTCTTTCTTAACATTAGGCAGATCACTTTCATACACATAATCTAATTTGTAATATAAAGTAGGAGTATACTTATTAACTGTTAAATTAACCTTAGCACCAGCCGCTCCGACTGTTCCTACCCTTTCCAGTGCAAAGTTTGGATCTGCTGGAGACTTATACCACAAATTAGTAAAGTTTTCATCAGTATAGAAATTAAGTTCAAATGCAGGATATGCTGTACCCTGAATAGTGTAAGATAATGACGAATCTGACAAATCAAAAGAAGCCGTTGAATCCTTATAGAATTTAAGTTGTGGATTTATTGGATTAATATTTCCACTAGCAGTACTGGCTAGTCCAACAATGGAAGGTTTAAGTAAAGTGGAATTATAATAAGTATCTGCTAGTTTAAAGTTATTTTCATCATTCTTAACAACATAATAAACACTATTATTTTCTAAACCTTCGATAATAGAGGTGTCAGCAGTATAAAGAATTTTTTGACCTGTTACAAATCCATGCTCTGTTATAGTAAAAGTATTGGTAGAAGTATTAACTCCAGCAGCAGTAAATGCCTTTGGATTGATAAGTAGTCTTCTACTATAATCATTATACTTAACAGTTATGTCTGTGGTAACCCCAGGATTAACATCAATTATTACATTGTCATTATTAGTTAATCCATGTGTAGCACCAGCAGAAACGGTTACAAGGTGCCTCTCTATCTCCGTGGTAATTGGTTCATAATTTGTCTTAAGACTATGATAAACACCCGTCCCGACCCCTGTAAAGAAGAATGTAGTTGAAGCAGTAGTTGCAATACCAACCCAAGTACCAGTAGTTCCTAAACCAACAGAAACAGTAGATAAACCGATCAAAGAATCTGTAATCTTCGCAACATATAAAGTATCTCCATCCGATAATGTGGTTATACCAGTAGGATAAGTTGCTTCTTCTCTTAATACAACCAACCCACTTCCATTATTAGGAGAATACGTTACCTTATCACCAGTATTTAAATTATGACCAGGAATGTAAACTGTTTTAGTGGGAATAAAGATTGAAGTAATTCCAGTTCCAGGATTAGAAATAGAAATAGTAGTACCAATACCAACAGCAGCAGTAGTTCCTAATCCCACTGATTCAGAAGGATTAAAATAAATTTGTTTATTTCTATCAACTGAATAAGTGGTATTAAATCCAGCATTAATAGTTAATCTACGCTGCTTTTGCCATAAGAAAGAAGTAACAGTATGGGAAGCACCAATCGTACCATTAATTGCTCTTAAAACTCTAATTCTATCAAGTTCAGGTTGTACATTAAGAACTTTTACTTGTTCTGTACCTATTCCCAAAATATCATTAGCATCAATATTAGGATAGGAAAGATTACCAGTAATATTAAAGTAAGTAACTAATCCAGTTACACCATCTGTTGCAATACCCGTAGAATCAAACGTTCCCACTCCAGTTACAACAAAACGATTAGTAGCAACTCCTATATTATAAACACCACCAATCTGAGAAGAAGTAGTTGAAAGTCCACTAACTATAACCTTATCATTATCTTTAAAGTTATGAGGATTATCAGAAACTAATGTATAGTAACCTTGTTTCTCTGATGGATAAATCTCAACATTAGTAAGAGTACTTGATGCAACACTAATGGTATTGACATCCTTACCACCAATAACAGATACTTTAGCAGCAGCTCCTGTTCCTTGAGTATCAGTATTATCAAAAACTGCAGCATCTCCAACTCTATAAAGAATTCCTCCTGTTATAATACCAACTTTTTCAATAACCCCAGGAGTTACTGCTTTAATATCAATTGTCTGAGATAATTTGTTGGGTATATAAGCATATTCATATTCCAAATCACCTTCAATTAAATTATAAGGTGCAGTATTTCTACTCCAATTAGAATTATCTAAATTAACAGCATTTTGATTGGAAGAATGTTTAAAATTAAAGTCATGAGGGATAGACTTATAATTATCACCTATTAAATATGGGAAAATAGGTCTTTTATATCCATTAAACACACCACCAGAATCTGCAGATGCATTATTAATGGTTGCAAAATATGCATAAGTTCCTTTTGGAAACTCTGGAGTAATACAAAATCTTCCATTATTTTCGTCAAGGACAGTGGGATCAGTTACATCACTATAAGTATAATCTTCAACAAAAAATCCTTGAGGGAATATAGAAGTAGGTGGACGTTGGGATTGTAGATTAATACTATAACCACTCTTCATTTGAGCGACTACACCACCTTTTCTCTTCACATATCCATAAGGACCGTAAATGGGATTACCATCATATGCCCATCCAATGATAGGAGAATGTTGAGTAGATTCTATTTCTATCCCACCAAATCTCTTTAAATCAGGATCTCCATATAAAGTTACTCCACCTTGATCGGTAGCATAAACAGATTCTCTAAGTTTTCGAGGTGCATATAAATGCGAATACTGTAAACCGCGATCTACATTAAATTCATGAGGAATATATCCATCATCAGCACTAAAGTTTGCTAAATGTCTTTCAAATAAATTTATTCTCCAAGTTTGAACATCAGGAGAAAATTCTACACCACTACCAGGGAAATCTACCAATATACTTGTCGAATTAGAATCATATCCATTACCCCCATGAATTACTTTAACCGCAGTAAGTTGATTATTTTCAAAAACCGGTGTAATTACTGCACCTATACCATCACCCAATATGGTTAAAGTAGGAGCACAATTATATTTTTGTCCCTGATTTAAAACTAATACTTCCGTAATTACCCCATTATTAACAATAGGAGATAACTGAGCATCCTCTCCTGATATCAACTTAATTTGAGGTTCTCTAATGAAATTAATAACCTCGGATGATCCATAACCAATACCGTTATTAACTAAATGGACAGAAGTTATTTCACCTCTGAATATAGGTTGAACTTCACATTCAAAAGTCTCTAATCCAGTAGATGCTATTCCAACATTTCCAACAACACTTACGGATATTTCAGGATAATTAAAAGTTTGAGTTCCTACTCCAACCGAAGTAAAATCAATATATTGTTTTGTTCTATAATTAAATTCTTTATCAGTAGAAACTCCAACATTAGATAATTTAAATTTATCAGCATCTATCTTTGTTACATAATACTCTGTATTCGCAGAAAGTCCTCCAATAACCGTATCACTAGTTTCTACATAATTGATAACTTCTCCAGATTCATAATCATGATTATTAAGAGTAATTTGATTTAGTGCAGTGTTTATTCCTGACGCACTTTCTACTGTTCTCTTTTTATTCTGATAATTTGAACCAGAATTTAATACATTTATTGCTTCTACAACAGATTTTTTATTATAAGAGCGAATAGATTGTTTTCCAACTCCATAAGAAGTTAAATCAACTGTATTAATACCAACAAGAGCATCTCCTTGCGTAGAATGCAATTTAACAGTAGTAAGTCCTACTAAAGAAACAAAATAAGATGAATCTGTGGTAATTCCTCCAATAGGTTGTTGATCATCAGTAATATAGAGTACCTGTTCTCCCGAACTAAACTTATGGTAAGTAGAAAATCCAATAGTATCATTATTTAAGTCAACTTCCGGATAAACTCCCCCACCTTGAGCATTAAAGGAAACTGAATGATTAATTTGCTTCATATTAACAGAAGCAACTGCTCCGGAACCATTACCTCCAGTAATAGTTACAACAGGAGTATCTTGATAATCAAATCCAGAATCTAAAATGCGTATATCCTTTAAATTACCAGAAACTGCAATATATCCCGTTGCACCGGTTCCAACATTATCAGAAATACTTAAAAGTGGTGGATTAATAATATCATAATCACTACCAGATTTTACAATATCAATACCTTCAATTTTTCCATACTTAATGATATTTCTTGACTTATAATTGCAAATTTGAACTCCATTAATCAACATTCCAGTAAATCCAGGTTCAGTCGCATTTACTGTTCCATCATTATCCGGCGTAACAAATTCTCTCAATAATTCTTGAGATTCAAGAGTTTTAAATCTAAATTTATAAGGTTGTAATTCACAATTAGTTAAATTGATACTATTATCAAGAGAAATAAAAGTACCAGTAGTAATATTAGTCCTATTTGTTGCTAATTTAATATTATTAGCATCAACGCGATAAGCAAAGTATAATTTTTCATTTGGAGGAATTCTATTCTCAACAGTTTCCGATCCAACCATTCCTGTGACAATATATCCAATATCTCCTGCAAATAAAGAAGAATTAACCTTTATACCTGTTTTCTTTGCACCTGTAGAAGTAAAATATTCATATTCCACTTTTTCTGGAATATAATAAACCATATCACCGGTATAAAACCCATGATCACCAAATGGACTTATATTAAATTCAGAACCAACAAAAGTTCCGGTAAATTTAATTGTTTGACTGAAAACATCAAGAGGTTGATTGTTATATGAAGGAATTGAAGGAGAAGCAACTAAAAATTTAGTTTTATCCTTATAAACATTCTGAATATTAGTAGTATAAATGGAGGTATTTAAAAAACTACTAGAATTAGCAGTTAAAATGTTGCGTTTAATATTATATTCTACTGAAAGACTTAAATTTCCTTGACCTCTTATAACAATTGACTTAGAAGAAGGAATATTAATGATAGTAGTGGTTTTTTGATCATTTGCAGGATCAATAATCGTTGCAGCATCCCCTAATCTAAAATAATGATCTACATTTAAAGTAACTTTATAAGTTAAATCCGATGAATCAAGTAATTCTAGACTTTTTATCTTATAAATGGGAGAAACATTATAAAACCAGTTTTTAGACTTAAATCCTGTGTCAGAAACTCCTAAAGTCTTGATTTTAGCAGTATCATTCTTTGAATAATAGTAAGTATTATCTGATTGTTCAAATTTACTTAAAACAGAGTTAATTCTAACTTTAATAGTATCAAATTGATTAGAAAAAGACGCTCCATAAGCAAAAGTGTTAATTCCAATTGATGCACCATCCGCAATCGTACCTTCAATGTTATCAAAACCAAAAAATTGATTTAAAGATTTGGATTTATAAGAAGCAACTCCCGTTTCACCATCCTTATAGGTAATATAAAGATCTCCCGTTGCCCCAAACCCTACAGTAGAGTCAACAATAAGGGTAGTGGCACCAGCACCTACTTGACCAATAACACTAGTTTTAGGAGATACCTTAAATTCACCATAAATGGCACCATCTACTCTGATATCTCTATTATAACCTGCATCTATACTTAACTTATAATAAGTTTGGGCATATCCAACTTCAATAGGTTCTACTGAAGAAATAGGAGCATATGCCTTTTCAATATTATCCTCAAATGGTTCCTGGAATAACGTAGAATGTTGAAGATCGAGAGGATTTCCATCAATTGGTTCTATTACAATATCATTAGTAATTCTATAATTCGCATTTGAAGGTGTAAAAAGAAAATTACTTGGTCTAACAATTCTTACTTCTTCATTGTATAATGCTTTAAATAAAATCTCAAAAGATTTATCACTACCTTTACTTAAATAAAAATCTTTTGCTTGCTTAATAAAAATATTTTGATCTAAATCAGCATGAAGTTCTCTATCAGATAATCCAGGGATAAACTGACGTTTTGTTTTTAATAAAAATTGTTGTAAAAATAAAACACTTAAGTTAGTAATAGTAGATCCAGATTTATGTTCAGTTGCACTGGTCTCTTTAAAAACTAATTGATCTGGACTTGCCTCTTTGTGATATGAAGTAACTCCACTAAAACCCCTTATACATCCTGTAAAAGATGAATCTGTTTTTTCCGTATAAGTGATAACCTCATCACCAATTTTCAATAATCCATAATAATCCGGGAATCCCCTTGTTCCACTAGGAGTTTGTTCAAGATCAACAGGTATTGTCTTAGTATCCCATGCAATATCATCATCCAGAATAACTGAATCTATTAAATTAGTTTGTTTCTGGACCTTAATATAACGATCAATATTCTGAATTATGTCAATCGGACCACCTTGGTATTCTTGTCCTTGATAGTAAGATTTAAAAAATTCCGCAACTAAAGGAAACTCTTCCTGCACATATTGCGGAAGCTGATTCTGGACTATGTTGCTAAACTGAACTCTCTTTTCGGTCATTTTATGATCTTACTAATGTCCCGTTTTGATAACTTGATGTTACAGTATATGATGATGCTGCTGAACCCAGTCCAGATGAAATATCATCTACCACCATTTCAAAATTACTGCTACTAATATCTAGTTGCAAATAAAGATCCTGTAATCCAACCACATCATTAGATTTAGGACAAGCAGATATTTCTATAATACTTTGACCATCCTTTAATTTACCACTAATAATATTAACTGGATTTAAAGTAACAATTCCACTCTTATAATTAATAGTTCCAACATTTCTCCTTACAATTGTAGGAGATGTAGAATTCACGGTAGGAACCGTAAAGAAGAAGATGGATCCATTTTCACCATTAGTATTAGGAACATCAGAAAGGTAAATATCTGTTGAAATGCCTTGAATTTTAAATGCAGTAGATTTAATATTATATCCATTCATACTCTTAATATGAAATTCATTTCCAAACCCAATTTGATATTCTGCAAGGGAATTTAAAGCACATCTCATATCCCGACGCATTTGAACCGTTGTAATATTAGAAGTAACTGCTTGATCACTCTCATCAATGACTTTTAGGAACTTACTATACTTAAATCGAGCACCATATCTATTTAATTCAGTAGATTCGGCATAAGATGTAGCATTTTCTGTTACCAAGGTAGAAACATAAGCAGCATTAGGTGCCAAATTGGTGTTATAATAGATTTTTGAGTCAACTTCAAGATAAAGATACTTCAAATCAAGAATTTCAGGTACAATTCCGGCTACTGCATACTTTTTCAACTTAGTTTTAATGCTTTCTTTGACCAAATTAGGTAAAAAATCACCTGTTCTTGGTTTAATACTGATAAAAACCTTTCCATATTGAGGAGGAACTAAATCTTCGCCTCCAAAAACCGAAATTGACTCTGTTTCAGGATAAATTCTTGATGGAATTAAGGTTTCATAGTCATTTGAACTCACTGCACGGTTTTGAGACGCATAAATTCGTGGTGCAAACTTCTTAATTGAGTCTACAGTCTCAATATTTTCCCCACCAGACGATTGAAGGACTGTGGTAAGCAAAGAAATGCCAGAAGTAACAGAATAATTTAAAGAATTTCTTACATAACTCAATTTTCCGCCAAAAGTAAAGGAATTAATTCCATTTGCAGCATCTCCACTAGAAACAATGTAATCTGCAAGCACATAATTCCCTTCTTCCAGTTTTTTTCCAAAAATATCATCTCCAAAAAAGATTTCATATTGTTCATCTTCAATTTCTTGAAGAAAATAGACTTTAGATTCACCATTAATATCAAAAAGATCATTTTTTGAACTATATTTGGTGCCAGTAGTAGCAGAAGAGTTGCCTTTTACTGTTATAACCATCAAACTAGTGTCAATTCCAGTATTTGGTAAAACAAATTTCTGATTAGGGTCTAATGAACTATTGGTAAAAGCAGCAGTTAATAAAGTTCCCTCGTAAACATCAATATCATTAAAGTTAGCAAAGGAATTGCCATCACTATCAGTAGTAACTGGAACAGTAATATCTTCTGTAATACAGAATACATATGCACTATTACCAAATGTTCCGGCAGTCGCTGCCACAGGTCCTTTACTTAGCGTTAGAGAGGCGGGAGCAGGGGATACACTAGATACATCCACAAAGAAACTAATCCTTGCTCTAGACGCTTTACGGGATCTTGGAAGGTATCCTATATTTCTTGCTAATGAAACTACATTTTCTCGTAGTGTGGCACTATCAATAAAAACTTCATTAGACACCATATTTGCATTATATGATGTAATGTAAGTATTATATGCCATTAAATCAATTAAGGTCGATAAATTAGACCCTTCAAAATCATAACCCGTAAAATTAGAGTTTGATCTGAGATAATCAGTTAGAGATATTTTAATCTCATCAAAATTAAGATTAGAAAAGTTGACTAATGGCATTTTATCTTGTCGGCAGCAGAGCAAATGATAGTTGTTGAGTAGGAACGTCTGCTCCTACAATGAGATATGTAATCACAGTATCAAAAACACCTGTTTCATAATTAGGACTTACATTTATACTAGTCAAATCAACTCTAGGTTCATAATTTATAATAGATTGTTTTATTTCATCTTCAATTTGAGATGCTACAAGACTATCCATATTTTCAAAAAGAAGTCTTGAAATTTTAGATCCAAATCGTGGAGTAAAAAACTTTTCACCTGGATAAGTGAAAATAATATTTCTAATAGAACGAGCAATTGCATTCTCATTTTTAAGGACAAGAAGATCATCATTTAGCGGATTTCGCTTAAATGTCATACTTAGATCCTTAAAACCTTGACTTACTCTCTCTAATGGCATAAAAGTTGGCCAAATATTATATTATATTTTATTTATTAAGGTATTATTACGTAACGATCATGGTTTGATCGTCATAATCAAGTCCATCGTCTTCATAAAGGTCATTTTGCACCTTTTTATCGCTTTTTTTAGGTGTTATATTATCATTTGCAATTTCACGAAGCATCTTTTGGTGCTGATGGTTGGCTAAATTATCTAAAAAATCATGAGATTCAGTCATTTTACTACCTTAGTATTAAAAAAAGACCCTTTCGGGTCTTTGTTATTTATTTTCCTTGTCCCCTGTACTTTTTCTTTGCTTCATTTCGAGAGGTTGCCGCATACTTAGTATGTTTACCGGTTCCCTGTCGAGTTTTCTTGGGGATGGATTCCACAAATTCTTGTGATCCCCATTGCCCCTGCTTAGTTTTTACTGCCATGATTTAATCGAGAAACGCCGTTTAGATAATTCGAGTTTTTTCGTGCCCCACACGAATCCGAGGATCGCACCAGATTTCCCATCCTTCCTCGATTGCATCGAGACAGAACGAAACGTCTTCCCCACACATATCTTGAACTGCACCAGACTCAAACTGTTGCATCTTAGGAGCAAACCAAGGATACTCTAGTTTCTCAAAAACGCCATTCTTAATAAGAACCCAACCAAATCCAGTATAATCTACTGTAAAAGGCTTCTTACGTTTCGAGATACTTTCGACGGTTTCATGATTCATAACTCCACCGTTCTTGCGGAAGTCCTCTTCCTCTAACCAATGTGCGACAGATGTGGTTTGCCCATCCTCAGTGGCATACCAACCAGCAGTAATAGAACGAGACTTAAGAAGTTCTTCATCCCATTGAGTAATATTTCCTGCTTCGTCAGTTGTTGCTGCTTCTGCT
>VTLG01014759.1_pt1 | contig 27748 bp, 33 predicted proteins | sample 4694571 | NCBI WGS metagenome assembly VTLG01 (sample SAMN12604809, study PRJNA352737) | marine metagenome | biome: ENVO:00000447; feature: ENVO:00000209|ENVO:00000569|ENVO:01000036; material: ENVO:00002151; isolation source: viral sequences binned using virsorter ...
TTCTGCTTATCTTTTTTTGACGATAATAGTTAATGTTATAAGTCGCACACGAAGTAGCTTGCTATCTATTTCTAGACAGTAAATACTACGCTTACAACTACAAATCATAGCTGAGATACTATAACTCATGGTATTTCTGGTGTCGCCCTCTATCACTAAAGGATTAACCATAATACTGGAATACGCTCTTGCTCTCACACTCAAGCTCTTATTCCTACTCCTTATCTTATTGTATGTTACCATACTCACATCAATTACCATCTTGATGATGCACATTCTCTTTGCCTTCGAGATTATACACATAGAAGCTTGTATCTATAGACCATACCAGATGGCGCAAATGAGCTCGTACACTACACTCATTCCACTTTGGGCATATTACTATGCTTATCCTTGCGACATGATACTGCCGATTCAATGTATCGAAGCCGAAGCCTACATATGAATTCTTTTTGTATATTATCTGTATATAATATACTCCCTAGCCTATTTGCAATACAGTGCTCAATTATAGTCTCTTTGCCTCTATAATTAGGTGTCATCTACGCCTACGGAGTGACCACGCATTGTTTTGTAGCGGAAACAGGAGTTGAACCTGATGTCTCTTGGTTATGAGCCAAGCGTCTAAACCGTTTTACCCTTCCGCTATAGTTTAGTATATGTTGGTATATATATATTGTGTAAACGTATGTGTGTTAATCATTACGCTTAGGGTTGAAATATAAACCTACAACTACCCAACAATTAAAGAAAAGAATCTGTCACTAGAGAAGATTACTCCTCCCTAGTGACTGACGATAAACTTATTTACCCATAAAGTTCCCTCACTTCCGTTCTTACTAATGTCCAACCTTGAGAAACATACATTTCTACAGTTTTTGGATCAGCAGTAGAAGTTTCATTGCCATTTCCATCTGTTAAAGTAGTAACTTCTTCTCTGCCTACAACTTCCATTTTTCTTTTATTACTATCTTTAATATTGAAATGTTCTGTGATTGCAGAAATATTACCGATATCTTCCATACTATCAGCTTGTTTAAGAATCCTTATCACAGCACCAGCAGCAGCAGCACCTATCACCGAGCTTGTATCTAGCTGAGTACTATCTTCGTTAAGATTAATTCTATTAATCCTACTGTACCCATTTCTAATTTTAACTCCACTCATTTCTTATTCTCCTTATATTATAATAACAAAAAGAAACAAATAAAATCAAATCAAAAATAACGTAAAAACGATAGTGATAATCCACCGTTAGGGGGGTGCCATTATAAAAAAGACCACACACCAAAATGCTACAATTTTTAAAACCTCTTGTTTTTGTGATTTGCATCATATTATATTTATGAATCGGTATCATGTTTGTTTTTGATATCATCCAAAAAGTACCCGTGAGAATCGTTCTGCTTGATGGATCAGAAGTTGGGTTGCTCTCCATATAGGATATAGAGTTTGTCCCCAATAACCGATAAAAATTGCTATGATATAAGTTTGAGTATGGGAGATTATAACTGGCTTAAGGCGAAATTCATAGTTAAATTCACTTAAAATTAGCTACTGCTATCAGGGGATAACTACGCATGAAATTAAAAAAATATCAATTAAAGATTATATATGATCCTGAAACAGGCGAAATAGAACATTTGTCAGAGTTTGATGATAGTGAGAATTCAAGCATTGGTTATACAATAGATGTTCAAGGTATTATTTATACTGTTCCTGATGAAATGGGAGAGTATTTAGATAAACACACAGACAGTGATATATTAGGTTTAAGTTAATAAAATTACATCCACACCCCTGGCGGGGTATGGGGTTATATGAGACATTATAAAGTAAATAAAATTAATCACACAGTTTTTGAGACATTTGATGAAGTGCCTAAAGATATAAGTTACCACGAGGACTGGAGGGATGGTCACATAGGTGATTGGGTTAAAGCTGACGATGGATGCATCATTCAGATATTAAGAATGGGCAACATGATAAAACCTAAAGGAAAGGTACGTCAGGTTAAATATATAGGTACTTGTACAGGCACTTTCATCGTATCTGATAAGACTAAAATGGATACATCTAGGAGAGTTAATATATACTCCTTAGGTGGTAATATAGACAGGGATAAACGTCTAGAAGATCGGAAGGGTCTGTCTAGTCGTGAAGAGATTTTTGTCCAGTATATCGCATCTGGAATGGATGCTCGCAAGGCGTATCTAAAGGCATTTCCGACTAATGACCCGCACTATGCAGGATTGCGTGCTGGACAATTAATTAAAACAACAAGAATAAGGACTGCAATGAAAGAAGAATTGAAGCCTGTTTTAGAAGAACTAGGTATAGATGAAACTACTATTATAGGTGGTATAAATTCAATAGCCATGTCTTCTGAGAAGGATGAGACTAAATTAAAAGCATTATTTAAACTAGCTGATATTATGGATCTTGAAGATAAGAACAAAACTTCTGTTACTCAAATATCAGGTGCTGTTTTCCAAGGATTTAAGGATGAGCAATTAATAGAAGCTAAAAGACCTCGGGAGATCGATATTGAAGATTCTTGATTATATAAAAGATCTAGTTACTTTAAATGAACCTAGTGATAAAGAAGTAGAAAAAGATCAACGGGTTTATATTAATCAGTTTGGCTATAATCCTGAAACAGGTGAGATAGATACAGACGAAGTTGCTTACAGTATGATGGATATAGAGCCGTATACTTTTGATAAAGGTGTAGAGGCAGTATTAAAGATTCTCCCTTATGAGGAGTTAATATATAGATATAACGATATAGCAGAAGGTGAATGGGGGCCTTTGAATCATGATCAAAAGGTTAGATCTAGAATAAATTATGAAGATTCTTCTGTTGAGGATATACCAGAATTCCTAGCAAAACAAAGTCCTTCAGCTTGGGATTATATACAAGATTTAATTTCATCTAATAAGTTAACTTTATATAATGTTAAAGATTGGGCAACAGGGACTAAACACAAGGGAGATCTGGCAGGCTTAATGGCTCCATTTAGTTCGACATTAAATCCTGATTTAACTGAAGGGCCTGATACATTATTCTTAGATGATACTGGTTACTTTGATCGTTGGGAAAAATTACTTAGTTTCGATCATGGAGAAGGAGCTCTTTTAAATAATAAGGTAGAAGTAGCCAATCTATTACATGAATTGGGTCATACTCACTTAATAGATAATATTGAGATTCCATATGGCAATACGGATACCCCAAGACCAGGATGGAAAGAAAATCTTTTACTACATAACACTAAACTTCCTCCAAAGGAAACTAGGGAGATATGGATGAGTATGGATGAATTTATAGAAAAATATATAGAATAAGGAAGAGAGAAATAATGAATAAAAATACTATGTCATTCGAGCAATGGTTTGCAGAAACTGCAAGAATTTTAAATTTACATAAAGACATAAATCATCCCTCTAATAGAGATTATGATTATGTTGCTGCTTATTATGCAGGAATATCTGTTCCAAGACCTGGACAAGAACTGCCAGCTGAGCATAAGGGTGAATTAAATTCGACAAGATACGTTCCTTTTGGGTCAGAAGGTACAGAGTATTATGATTCTAAAACTAAACAAATTGTAGGCCCGCAGGACTGGATGGTTCAAGATGTAAGAAGATCCGAAAGGGAAGATAATTTTTTAGATAGGGATGAGTAATGGGTTATAAAAGAAGCCAATATAAGAAAAAAGTTGTAAAGAAGAAAAAGCGAAAAAATGGTTCTGCAGCAAGAGCAAAAAGGTTAGTAAAAATAGTTAAGAGAAGTTAGTAGTGGCTAATATAAATTTACATAATATTTCTAAGGAAGAGGAAGCGTTCCATTTAGCTAAAAACGATATAATAGCTTTCGGTAAATTATTTCTTCCTGATGATTTTATGAGGAGTGAAACTCCGTTTTTCCATTATGAAGTTGCAGATGCCTGCTCTAATTTAGACTATAGACAGTTAGCTATAATACTGCCAAGAGGGCATGGTAAGACAGTGCTAACAAAGTGCAGTATTTTACACGATTTTTTATTTGCAAATGAACCTTTATTCTATGGATGGGTTGCTGCCTCTTCTAAAATATCAGTTCCTAATTTAGATTACATAAAATATCATTTGGAATTTAATGAAAAAGTTTCTTATTATTTCGGTAGTCTTAAAGGTAAAAAATGGACAGAAGATGATATTGAACTTAAAAACGGTTGTAAACTTATTTCTAAGTCTAATTTATCTGGTATTCGTGGTGGTGCTAAACTTCATAAACGTTATGACCTCATTGTTCTTGACGATTTTGAAGATGAAAATAATACAGTCACCCCCGAATCGAGGTCAAAAATTTCGAACCTCGTTACCGCAGTCGTCTTTCCTGCCTTGGAACCGAAAACTGGAAGACTTAGAATAAATGGAACTCCTGTTCATTTTGATTCCTTTATTCAAAAGATTTTAACTGGCTATGATCAGGCGCAAAAAGAAAAAGAAGATTATAGCTGGAAAGTAGTTACACATAAAGCTTTACAGAGTGATGGAACTCCTTTATGGCCTTCTTGGTTTGGACATAAAGAGATGGAAAGAAAGAAAAAATTCTATCAAGATTCTGGAACTCCTCAAAAGTTTTATCAAGAATATATGATGGAGGTTCAATCTGAAGAAGATTCAATTTTCAATAGAGATCATATAAAGTACTGGGAAGGTAAGTTTTTTATAGATAATGATTCAAAGACACCTTATATAATACCTAATGGAGAAGATCAAAAGCCATGCAATATTTTTGTTGGAGTTGATCCTGCGACTGATTCGGCTAGACGTAATTCGGATTTCTCTGTTATTATTGCTGTTGCTGTCACTCCCGACAATAACATTTATGTCTTGGACTATATTAGGGACAGGACTTTACCTGTTCTGGGAATTCCTGGAACTGATAAGAAGGGAATTGTAGATTACATATTTCAATATGCAAAGTTCTACAAACCCACGCTTTTTACAATAGAAGATACGACTATGAGTAAACCTGTATTTCAGGCTATAAGAGCGGAGATGAGAAGAAGGAATGAATTCATTATTCCGTTTAAAGAAGAGACGCCTGGAACTAGAATGAGTAAAAGAGACAGGATACAAGAAATAATGGCTCAAAGATTTTCAGTTGGGCAAGTTCATATTAAAAAAACTCAGTATGATCTTCATAGAGAGATTATGACTTTTGGGCCTCGTATGGCTCATGATGACACTATAGATGCCTTGGCATATGCTTGTAAATATGCACATCCACCACAGGGCATGAATAAAACTAAGGATGGGTGGTATAAAAAGAAACCAAAAGCTAAAAGTTGGGTAACAGCATGACAGATAAAAATAAAGAAGCTTTTAAATATGTATCTGAAGTTGATGAAGAGCAATTATTTAGAAGCCCTACTGAATGGGTGGAAAATAATGAAGGGGAAATGGTTTTACAAAAAAACACAACTACCTTTGCTCCAGGCAAACTACCTTTTCATGCGCCTGCTATTGTTGCAGCATTAAATGGAAAATTACAAGGTTTTATTGATAGGAATTGGATAACAATGGAAGAGGCGGATGCACTAAGGCATTATTACGGTACAAGAGAAATGGCTAAAAATTATGGAGGTGTAGGGGCTCAGATAGTAGGTGCTATACATGAATTTGAATGGCCTAATCTAATAGGAGAAAGTCATCCTCAAAATGAAGTTGATAAAATAAATAACTCTATAGCATTAGAGCATTATAATAATAATATAGGTACAGATTGGAGTGATGACTTAAATATAAAAGATTTAAAGTTAGTATTAGAAAATTTAATCATTCCTCCTAATTATGACTTACCTAAAGAAGAACAAAAAAAATATGTTGATGACGCTATATTTAACCTATATAATAATAAAGACGCTACACCAAATATAGACTTAGACAAAATTACAGACAAAAATACAGAGGAAGATTAATGGCAAAATTTGGGAAAACATCTAAGCAAAGACTTTCTACTTGTCATGAAGACTTACAGAAAGTTTTTAATGAAGTTATTAAACATGTAGATTGTAGTATATTGGAGGGACATAGGAGTGCAGAAAGACAGGATAAATTATTTAAAGAAGGAAAAACAAAAGTCAAGTATCCAAAAGGCCGTCATAATGCTAGTCCATCTAGGGCTGTTGATGTGGCTCCTTATCCTATTGACTGGGATGATAGAGAGCGTTTCCACTTATTTGCAGGATTCGTTATAGGTATAGCTAAAAGTATGGGTATAACTCTTAGGTGGGGCGGTGACTGGAATATGAATTTTGAAGTAGATGATAATCAATTTGATGATTTTCCTCATTTTGAAATAAGAGAATAAAATAGAGGTAAAATTATGGCAAAGAAACAAACATTAGCACAACATATGAGGGATGAAGATACTTACCCTGAAGTTCAGGGCCATCGTAAGGATGGGATGGATCGTTTACTTGACTGGCTTTTAGAAGTTGATGAAAAAAATGGCAAAAGAGATACGACTACCGTAACATACGATAGTGATCGAGCTGATAAAATGTTATTATATAATAAAGCTAGATGGGAGGAAAAGTATAAAGATATACCATTTCCTGTCGAAGTAAAGGAAGATTTAAAAAATGAAATAATTGATAATTTTAAATTTGAAGAGATTATACAGAACAATTTAGTTCTTCAGCCTTGGTTGCTTAATCATGATTTAGGAAAAGCAGCTGTGCCTATTAGTAATCCTGATACGGAAGAAACATCTGAAGAACAAGCTACAGTTTATACTAGGACTTACGAAACAGGGGATAACCAATTTACAGTTGTTCCAACAATCATGGAAAACGAAAATGGGCAACTTCAATATTATGAAGATCCTGACGAAGCATTTAACAGGGGATATGGAATATCCTTTGAAACTGAAAAAGAAGCAAATGATTTTGCAATGCAATTACATCAATGGCATAAAATATCTAGCGAAACTCAAACTTCTTACGACCCTAAATAATAAATATGAAAGGTAACTATGGCTACTAAAAAAGCTCAAAATATTAGAAATTTATATAATCTTGCAAATAACTGGACAAGAAGACAATGGGAAAATGTTAATCAAAAAGGTTATGAGTTTGCGCATGATGAACAATTAAGTGAAGAGGAAAGACAGGCTTTAGAAGATCAAGGAATGCCAACTTTTACTATTAACAGGATTTTACCTGTAGTAGAAATGTTAAATTTTTATGCTACTGCTAATAATCCTAGATGGCAAGCTATAGGGGTAGAAGGTAGCGATTCTAGTTTAGCAGCAGTAGTTTCAGATTTATCAGACTATATTTGGGGTAGATCCGAAGGTTCAACTTTGTACTCAAATGCAGTAAACGATTGTATTACAAAAGGTATAGGTTATTTATTAGTAACTATTGATAAGGATGCAGATGAAGGAATGGGAGAGGTTACTTTACAACAACCTGAACCTTTTGATATTTTTGTTGATCCCAAGTCAAGAGATATGTTATTTAGAGATGCAGCTTTTATAATGATTAGAAAAGTTTTACCTAAAAATCATTTAATGAGCCTGTTTCCAGACCATAAAAGAAAAATTTCGCAAGCAAGTAGTGATGAAAATTATCAAAGAACCTTTTCTACAAGACCTATGGGAGATAGGGATCAAAAGCTATTTACATTTAATGATAGTGTAGATGGTGCAGATCAAGGTATTTTGCCTGAAGGAGAGATGGATAATTTAGTAGAATTTTTTGAAGTATATGAAAAAATTAAAGTAAAGTATATAAATATGTTTTATAGAGTGCCTCCTGATGCAAAAAGATTAAAGGAGATAAAAGATCAGTGCGATGTAATGGTTCAGGAAATGGCGCAAGAAATGCAAGTATCTATGATGGAGCAACAACAACAAATGCAACAAGCTGTTGAAGCAGGTGAAATGTTACCTCAAAGATTTGAACTAGAAATGCAGAAAGCTCAAAATTTAATGCAACAACAGTTAGAAGCATATCAGCAAGAATGTATGAGTGCTTTACAGGCAGAAGCTTCTAAAACTGAAAATGTCATTATAACAGAAAAAGAATTTAAAATAATGGAAGCAGATCCTAAATTTGCTAGAAATATTCTTGAAACAGTTCCATTCTATAATACAAGAATAAAACAGACATGTGTAGCAGGTGATAAAATTTTATATGAATCAGTGTTACCTGAAGGTATTACAGAGTATCCTTTAGTTCCATTTCATTTCAAATGGACAGGTACTCCTTATCCTATTTCTGCTGTTTCTCCTCTTATAGGAAAACAAAAAGAAATTAATAAGGCACATCAAATCATGGTTCATAATGCCTCTTTAGGTAGTAGCTTAAGATGGATGTATGAAGAAGGGTCTATTGATCCAGATATATGGGAAAAATATGCATCTAGTCCAGGAGCTCTTTTGCCAATAAGACCAGGAGTAGAAAGACCTACACCTGTTATGCCTGCACCATTATCAAGTGCGTTTTTTCAAATTGTTCAGATGGGCAAATCAGATATGGAATATTTAGCAGGTATATATAGTTCTATGATGGGTGATTCTGCTGGTTCTGCTGAAACTTATAGAGGTATGTTAGCTTTAGATGAATATGGTACAAGAAGAATAAAGCAATGGATGAGTACTTCTATGGAGCCTGCTTTGAAACATTTGGGAGAGATTATTATAAATTTTGCTCAAGCAACTTATAGTGCACATAAAAGATTTAGAATAGTGCAACCTAGTGCTATACAGGATGGAAAAACTCAAGAAATTAACGTACCAATCTATAATGATTTGGGAGAAGCTATAGGTAAATCTATGGATATAACAGCTTTAAAGTTTGATATTAAAGTAATAGCAGGATCTACAATGCCTATAAATAGATGGGCATATTTAGAAGAATTAAAACAACTTCTTCAATTTGGAGTAGTAGACGACATAGCTGTATTAGCAGAAACTGATATAAAGAATAAAGATCAAATAGTGAAACGTAAATCTATGTATGCACAACTACAAGGACAATTAGAACAATTATCTGAAGCATTAAAAGATAGAGAAGGAACAATAGAGACTCTTGAAAGACAGTTAGTTCAAGCAGGTATTAAGAGTAAAGTAAAAGATGCTGAAATTGAGATAAATAAAAAGAAAGAAGAAGTTAAGGGTAAGATGAATAAAGAGTTTGTTCAAACTGAGGGAGAGCAGAAATTATTGAGAGGAATGACTAATCAAGCTGCTCAAAATTTTATTCAAAATACAAGAGATTTAGAGCGAGAACAAAAAAAAGACTTGGAAATAACACCTGAGTCTGAATAATATACAACAAGTTTTTTCTATAAAAAAAAGGAGGAATCATGACAGATTCTAATGGAAGTAATCAAAGTAACCCTGAAATAGGAATGGAAGGCGATTCGTTAGAAGGTGCATCTGAAAGTTATTCTAGAGGAGAACACCCTAATTCAAAAGCTAATTTAAAACCATTCACTTCAGGCTCTGAAGATTTTTTCAATAACCTTGACCAATCGGTCAATGGAGGAATAATGGACGACCCTGAGGTAACCCAAAGTCAAACAAGTGGCCCCGAACAGGTAACCCACGCTAATAATGACGTTGGCTCCAACACGCAAAATGATATGCAGTCTAAAGACGGAGTAGACTGGGCGAAACGCTACAAAGATAGTAGCCGTGAAGCCGTCAAATGGAGAGATAGGTTTAAAGAGGTAGAACCTTTTGTACCTGTTCTCGAAGCGATGAAACAAGATGCTGGTTTAGTAGAGCATGTAAGAGGATACTTAGTAAATGGTGGTGCACCTGCACAATCTATTCAACAAGAGTTAGACATTGATGATGATTTTGTATTTGACCAACAAGAAGCTATGACAGATCCTGAATCAGATAGTGCTAAAGTAATGAATGCTCATGTTGATAAACTTGTGCAAAATAAAATGGCTAATTATGTTGAGCAGGAAAAGCAAGCTCAAAGCAGAAAAGCTAAGTTAGTTGCACAAAAAGAGCAAGAAGCTGCATTCAAGAAAAAGCATAATATGTCTGATGAAGATTTTGTAACCTTTAAATCAAAGGCTCAAAATCATAAAATGACATTAGATGACATAAATTATATCGTAAATAAAGACGCTGTAGCTTCAAATGTTGCAGAGTCTACAAAAAAAGATATGTTAGGTCAAATGAAAAATGTTAGAAATATGCCTACTTCTGCATCTGGAGCTAACAGTCAAAAGGTAGAAAAAAGTCAAGACAAGGAAGTCTTTGATAGTATTCTAGGTTTTGATAATAGCGTTGATAATCTGTTTGGATAGGGCGTATAATTAATTGAATTTTATGTCTGTCCAAACTTAATTAATAAGTTAAAAGGAGAGACAAATGTCTGATATTTTAAATGTAACTGGGAGTAATTATACTTCTGGTTCAATTGAAAGAGGAGAGTCTTCTACAGCGTTAAATACGGGTGCATTACGTAGAAAGTATAATTTCGGCGATTATGTATCTGAATTAGCGTTGGCACAAGATCCATTCTTTCGATTTGTAAGCATGGTTGCTAAAAAACCAACAGATGATCCATCTTTCAAATTTACTGAAAAACGATCATCATATACTAAAAGATATGCATATCTGGCTGACTATAGCACTAGTGCATTAGCAGTACCAGCAACGGATGTGACTTCGGCTTCGCCGAATCCATCAGCTGGTGATGTGTACTCTTTTGGTTTCTTTACTGACTATAATAACAATGGTAATAATACTAATATTTATGGTCAAACACACACATACCAAGAAGGTGTTAAAGGCACACAGCCTAAATTCTTTATTCCTGGTCAAATAATAAAGATACCTGTAGGTCCTGCAGGAGCTGCTAATAACCTTGCATCAGAGTTAGCAGATTACACTCTATGGAAAGTTAATTCAGTAGATCTTGATACTCAAGGTGAAAATGATACATCTAGCGCAACAGCTAATAAAGCTATTGTTAATGCTACATGTTTAAAAGCACCTGCTACAAGTAACTTTATGCAAGCAACAACTACAGGCGGTACAGCAGTTGATGGAGCAGCTAACTTAGGTTATGAATCTACTCCATCTGGCTTAATGGCTAGTCAAGAAATACTAGAAGCCTTTAAATGTTATGTAGTTGGTACTGCATTTGGAGCTGGAACAGGATATCCTGAAACATGGCAAGATCAACCTTACTCTACAGCTTATGGTCAAACTCAAATCTTTAAAACATCATGCGTGATGAATAATACTGATAGAGCTACTGTTCTTAAGTATGAAGGTAATGAGTGGGCTAGAATCTGGAAAGAAAAGTTGATTGAACATAAATGGGATATTGAAAATTCATTATTATTTGGAAATCAAAGTTCTACATATAACACTACTCAAGGTGCTGTAGACTATATTTCTACATATGGTAATGCTTTTTCAATGAATCTAGCTACTAAATCACAAGATGCTTTCTTAGATGATATGTCTGCATTATTAGATCCAAGGTATAACAATGCTGGTTCAACTGTATTCTTCTGTTCAACAGCAGTTTATAATTGGCTACATAAATTATCTGGATACTTTGCTAATAATATAGGTATTGTTCAACCTGGTGTTGGAAATGATATTGGACATGGTGGAATTGGCACAGTAGGTAATTCTAAAGGACAAGCTCATTTTGCAATGGGTGGCAAGAAGAAAGTATTTGGTATTGATGTTACTACTATTTCAACTGTATACGGCGATATGAATATTGTAAGAAATGTTCATTTAGATGGTACTGCAGTTAAAATGATGGGTATCAATATGAAATATTGTGCTTATAGACCATTAGTAGGTAATGGTATTAATAGAGATACAGCGGTCTACGTTGGTGTACAAACACTTGAAAACTCTGGGGTCGACAGAAGAGTAGATCAAATCTTAACAGAAGCGGGAATGGAATGGTGTTGTCCAGAAACTCACGCTATCTGGTCATAAGGAGGATATATAAATGGCTATACCACAGTATAATCAAAATGGTTCAGGTAAAAATCTGGATCAATTAGCTCCTTCTGGAGTTAGATGTCGACAAGCTTCTAGCTTAACACTTACTGCTGCTGATAGTGGTACTATATTTGTTTGTGGCTCTGGTAGTGCTGCAGACTTTGTATTACCTGCTGCTTCAGTAGACAATATTGGTGTTTCTTTCAAGTTCGTTTGGACTGCTGCTGAAGTTGATGCTATAACTATAACAACAGCTGATACAACAGATTCAACTGGCGATATGTTCGTTGGAGGTATTTTGTCTTGTAATGCTGCTGCTGTTAATACAATAGCTCAATTTGCTGCAGATCATTGCAAGCTTACTTTTGATGATAACGTAGCAAATACAGGTGGCGGACCTGGTACATGGGTAGAAATAGTATGTGTATCAAAGTCTAACTGGTTTGTTAACGGCATCCTTGAAGGTGATTCTGATGCAGACGGTGTTGGAAGTGCAATAGCAAGTGACGTAGACTAAAAACTACTAGTTAAATAAATAAGCCTACTCCCTAGTTAGATTTCCTTTCTAGGGGGTAGGTAAAATTAAGGAAAATAGATGGCAACATTTGAAGAGCAAATAGAAGGATTAACAGGTATTACAATATCTAGTGCTAATACAGTTCCAACTCAAGATCAATTATCAGTATTTTTAAGAGATGCAGTAAGGGATGTGACTAGACAGACATTAACTATAAATCCTACTGAAGTAAATAAATTTGTAAAAGAAAGTGATATTATTATTAATAATAATGAATATAAACATAATGCTGAAATAGTTCAAGTTTTAAGAAATGCAAATGATATAAATTCAAATGACTGGAGAGATTGTAGTTTAATACCTCAATCTCATACTTCTAGAGCACAGGATAAATCTAGTTTATTTTATGCATCTAAGTTTAATCCAGCTTATTCTGTTTCAGATGATATGACAATTAGTGTATTTCCTGCACCTAGCTCAGATGAAGCATTCAAACTTTTATATTTAAATGATGAACCTGTAAATGAAAACGGGGAATCTTTAACTTTTTCAGATAGTACTATAAAGTATTTTCCTAAAGAAAAAGTACATTTAGTAATTTTATATGCAGCTATAAAGTCAATGGAAGCACAAATGTCTGACTTTATTGTTGTAGAAGAAGATTTTGAATTAGCCACTAGTATGGAAAGAGCTATAGGGCTATTTAAGCAAAGATATATGGAAGCTTCTATGCTTGGAATGAGTAGTCCTAGTCAACAAGAAGGAGACAATGTTTCAAACGAAGAAGTTATGAGAGCAATAAAATCTCAAAAGGAGCAATAAATGAAAGTTAAAGAATTAATGGAAAGAGTTAATATGACTCAAACGGGATTAGCAATTTCATATATAAAGGATGCATTAGATGAAATGAATATTATTAGCGAAACACATATTAAGACAGCAAGAATTGATATAGAGGGAGATAAAAGATTTTATAAGATTCCTCATGATGCAGTTAAAATTAAAGATATTAGAGTTAAAAATCATTTAAATAGTAAGGATGAATATAGATCTATTCCACGAATGGTTTATGAGCCTATTAATAAAGATGGAGATGGAATCTAATGGCTAGTGTAAAGCAATATGCATATTATATAAAAGGTAATAAAATTGCAATAACTGAAAAAGATACAGCTTTTAATAATGATCCTAACTCAAGAGATTATGGTCCAGGTGCTAGAGGAGTAGAATGGGAAAGTCCAAAAACAAGTGTAGTGGACGGATTAGAAATTCAATATAGTTACGCTCCTGTATATAATTTACAATCTACTTATACAAATGATAGTGACTTATTTAAATTTATAGGATGGGGCTCAGATGGTACTAATTTATTATTATTTACTTACTCTACTGCTGCTCAAAAAGATTTATCTAGTAAATTTGCAGCTGATGATTGGATATATATAAATTCAGGAAGATGGACTGGTTTACATCAAGTTAAAGACAATGCAGCTCAAGAAGCTAATGGAATATTGACACTTAAAACTAAATGTAAAATAACTCCTAATAAGTTAAGTGTTCAAGGCTCTTTTTCCACTGCTACGGATACTTTTGCAGGAGAAGATGCTGCTAATACAAATTTATTACAAGAGTTTATGGATGATTCAGCAGGATTATCTAGTAAATATATTTTTATAACTGATGCAGCCACTGCTGATGATAATGGATTTTATGAAATAACTCATAATGATACGCATGGTGTTATTAATCTTATTAATAAGATAACTATCAATACTACAAATGATTATACATCTACTGCTGCTAATACATCAGATCAAGCAACTGATGATGTAGTTATATATAATAGTTTTTATGAGCAAATGGAGGTTTATAAAAATGTAGAAGTTCTTCAAGATGAGTCATTTGAGTTAGATTTACCTCGCTATTTATCTAGAGCTGTAGAATTATATATGAGATGTAAACTAGCAGAGTCAGCAGGAAATTTAGAAGTAAGTTTGTATTACATGAGAGAATTTAAAAAACAAGTAGAAAAACATAATACCTCTGTAGGTTCTGAGAACAGACAAATACAAGGGCATTGGCATTTAAGATAAGGAGATATAATGAGCAACGGGTTACAAAAATACACACCACAGGAAGCTGAAAATATAGGCTTAGGACAAGCAGGAGTAGCTTTCTTAAGTGGTACGAATACTTATACACCGCCAGAAGGACAAGTTGTAGTAGCTATACAATTTGTTGAAGATACGCAATTTGATAGTAGTGATGCGACTACAGCTGATGAAAAATGGCCTACAGATGCGCAAGGAGGACCAGGTACAAATAGTGTAGCAATTAATCAAACAACAATGCTAGCTGGAATGACAATCTATGGTAGATGGAAAACTGTAGCTTTTGATAGCGGTAAAGCTTTTTTATATCTAGGATAATTATGGGATTAGGATTAGGAGCAAGAATAGGAGAATATAAATCACCTGAAGTTCAATGCGGACTTTTGAGGAGACCTTATTCTTCTTTAAGTTCAGATTATAATAATATAAATGCTTCATGCGTAGATATAAATTCAGATAGTAGCAATGAAAGATTTTTTAGAGCTGATTGGGACGTTTTAGAGGACAATGATAAAATCACTGTAAGTATTCAATTTAATTCAGATGATGTTGCCTTAACTAGATTAATAGTTTCTATAGAAGAATTAGTTGGTACTGATAGATGCATTACTATTTATCATCGTGGAAATTTTGTGTATGCAGTAGCTACAAATGATAATTGGACTAGTAAAGTTGGCATAAGAAGTTCTAGTCTATCTGATGATACATGGTATCAAATAATAGCTGTGTTTGATTTATCAACACCAAGTGTGAAGCTTGTTGTAAATGGAGTTTCACAAACAACTAGTAGTACTACTGGAAGTATACATGGCGATAATACTTCTTTGGGAAGAGCTACTCATGCAGATGGAGTTGATATAACTGATACGTTTTATGTAGGAAAATTAAGACAACTTGCTATTTGGAGAGATGAATTAACTACCGCACAACAAAAAGCTTTATGGTTTGGAGGTAGCCCAAGAAGTCCTCTATGTATCGCAAGAGGAGGGCATGATAGATATCCAGGCACTCCTCCATTTCCAGCTGGTACTACTGCTACTTGTTTACTTCAGTATATTCCTGTAATTGGATCCATAACTCCATTTGAATTTACCGACAAAATGATAAATTTAGCTACCTTTAACTATGCAGGTAATACAAGTTTATGGAGGGGTGGTATTGGACAAGTTTCAGGTGTCGTTTCAAATGGAGGGCTAGTTGGCTATAATGATGATCCTGGAGATTATCAAGATGGGTATTTAGGGGAATAATATGGGATTTAAACATTTAACACCGTTAACACATACAGCCTTATTATACAACCAGACTGGTAGTGTATTTGTTACAAAGAATAATGCGGATGTTACTGGGAGCGTAGGAGGTTTTGAAGGAATCCATACTCAAGAATATTTAGAAATATTAGCAGGAAATGAATGTATTCCTTCTAGTATTTGGGCTAGTAGTAGCGATGTAACATCAATTGCATCGAATGGAACTTTCTGGACGGTCAGTGTAAATGAAGAAACATCAGCACAAGCTGGTAATATTGTGCAAATAAGAGGTACAACTAATTATAATGGGAATTTTGAAATAGCAGCTGTTGCTGGAGATAAAATGTCTATAAAAATAACAAATACAGATAATCCTGCTAATGAAGCAGGACTTTCAGCAAGTATTAGAGGTATAACTAAATTTACATCGAGTCATAATACTACAGGAACAATGTATTTTCCTGAAATAGAGTATTTTACAGGATTTAAAAATTATAGTGTATATACAAGTGGGAATATACTTGAGTTAGAAATGTCTGCAAATTCTATAAATGGAGATGACTATGCTAAAAATGGAATATATCGTCCAGGCGGTATAGGTAGTACTGCTAATAATTACGTACATATATATCATGGTGATGAAGTATTTGGTAAATTTAACAGAATAGCTATATTTAAAGTAGCATCTACTACCCAGCGGGGAAGATTAAGAATATTAAAAGGACCAAGTTTAAACTAAGGAGAAATAATGGCACATAAAGGAATGAGAGAATTTACAGGAGAAGAACTATCGGGCGTAGCATTAGGGCAAAATGGATTTCATGTTCTAGCAGGTGATGCTGAATTTACAGCTTCTGGTAAAGGTTGCGAGTATTGGATTGCTATAAAAGCTATAAATGGGGACGCTAATATAGAAGCTCAATCAGTAATTAAAGATAGTGATGATTTTACTACAAATAGCGGTACATATAATAGTGGTAGTAGTGCTGTAGAGCTATTAAATGGTGACATTATATATGGAGCATTTGATAAAATTGATGTGGCAAGTGGCCACTATGTAATAGCCTATATAGGCAGATAATAAAAAAAGGAGTCAGAAATGGCAAGAAAAAAAAGAAGTTCAAAAGCTAAAAGCAAGGGTTCTGGATCTAAAGGTAGACCAGCTATTCTATCAGTAGCTAAAGCTGGGTCTAAAAGACCTGCTAAAACAAGAGTTGGTAAAACAATGAAAAGAGGTGTTAGAGTGGCTAGGAAAACTAGCGGCAAATCTCAAGTTAGAGGTAGAAGATACTAAAAATAAATTGGGGGCTATATGCCAAAAGTCAATAAAGGGGTCGTGAAAAGAGTTATTGTAACTCCAGACAAACACTTCCCCTTGCATGATCAAAAGGCGATTAACGTTGTATGCAAGGCTATTGAAATTGTAAAACCTAATGCATACGTTGATCTAGGAGATACTGGTGAATGGGATTTATTTAGTAATCATCATTGGAGGAAGTATGATAAACCACCTGATGATTTATTAATACCAATGTTAGACAAATCAGTTAAGCAGGTTAATAAAGGGATGGATCAAATAGACAGGGTTCTTGATAAAGTACAGTGCAATAAAAGGTATTTTATGCAAGGTAATCACGAAGAGTGGCTAGATGTATATGCTAAAAAACATAGTAGGCCAAGATTTTTGACACAGAATGCTTTAAGGTTAAAAGAAAGAGGTTACGAGTTTCACCCTTATAAAAAAAAGGTGCCTCTTAAAATTGGGAAATTAAACTTTAAGCATGGACATAGAACAGGAATGCATCACGCTAAAGCTCATTTAGCGATGTATGGTGAGAGTATTATATATGGACATACTCATGATTTACAGAGACACACACATACTCGCTTAGGAGGAACTATTAGCGCTTGGAGTTTAGGCTGTTTAAAGGACATTAAAAAAGATGAAGATTGGTTAAGAGGTAATTTGACTAATTGGAATCATGCATTTGCAATAGTAAATTTTTTTAAAAATGGCAATTTTAATGTAGAGATTGTGGAAATTATAAAAGGTAAAACAACATTGTGGGGAAAAGTTATAGAAGGATGAAGAAATGAATATAGGCGACTGGTTATTAAACAATAATAAAATCACGCAAAAACAGCGTGAGAAAGCTGAACTTGAACATGAAGTTACAGGTAATAAGTTCGGTAAATGCTGTTTAGATTTAGGTTTTATAACAAGAACAGAACTTAATCATGCTATTAAGGCAGTCCAAAAACATCAAAGAGGAGGAAATAAACCAATGGCGACAGAAATAGGAGAAGGAAGCAAGTTTACAATGGATTTAAAATTTGTAGCTACACTTGGAGCAATAGTTGTTTCAGCCTGTGCTACTTATTTTACTATGGATGCTTCTATATCAGAACTTAAATCAAACAACAGTCCTAATAGATTAGAGTATGAGTATGTTGTTAAAGAGATAGATAATATCAAATCTATGGGAGATTTAAAAATAATCTCATATAAATTAGATCAATATGATGAGATGTTTGAAGAGATAAAAGGTTTAGTTAAACAATTACAACCATTAGCATCTGATTTAGAATACATTAAAGGAGAGATTAATAAACTTAAAAATAAGAAGATTGATATGCCTGATATTGATTTAAGTGGATTGGAAAACTCTATAGGCAATATAGAAAAAAATTTAAATGCTATGAAGAGCAGTTTAGACACATTTGAAAACAGATTAAAAGAAGTTGAGAAAAAAACAAAGGGAGGAAGATTTTAATGGCAACAACAATAACACCCGCCACTTTAACAGTAAAACTTATAGAGTCTGTTAGTTTAAATGGCAAAGATCAAGGAGGAACAACTAGTTTTACTATAGCTAGTATTAACGAAGTATATAAAAGAATTATAACTTGTCCAGCTAATTCAGAAACTACATTAGCACATTTTCATAGTTCTGTAGCGGATGGTACTCTTGCACCTTTAGATATTGATGACGTTAGATATATAAGAGTAACCAATTTAGATGACACTACAAGTGTAACATTGAGTTTACAATCAGATGTAGGGGAGGATGATTCAGCTGCTGATGAATCAGCTAGTTTATTAATTGAAGCTGGTAAAAGTTTTATAATGGGCAGTCCGAATGACGGAATCGGTATATCTGATGATAATGCTAATTTAGTTACAGATTTAGTTGATTTGGAAAGTCTTGTAATATTTACAGGAGGCGCTGCTATAGATGTAGAAATATTCATAGCGAGTGTTTAGGAGATAATTATGAATGGAAGACTTAAAAACTATTTTATTTATGTGGTTACGGCTTGCAATCTACTCTTCGCTGATTTTTTTAGCAATGCGACTATTTATGGAACTGCTAATATATCTACACCATATTTAAATGGTAACAATAATCTTGAAGATGATTATAAGTATAATATAGGCATACGTAAAATAGCTTTATTCGATTATCAAGATAGAGATAAATTTTATAAGGGTGATGAAGTATCATTAAGTGATAAGGCTATAAATGGTGCTGTAAATGGCGTAGAATACCTCTTTTCGGCTAGTTTTGTTAGAAATAGGGGTTATACCTACCTAGACCAAGATTATTGGCTTAAATGGTCAAATAATTACTTTATTACTAAGTTTAAGTATATCAATAAGGAAAGCAGAGATTTACAATTTCTTGAATATGATGCAAGATTTAAACTTGATCTAAATAAATTTAAGATGACTGTAGGTGGTTCTATTAAAGGACATCCAGTATATGGACATCCTGCTATATTAGATTATGATGGTATTTGGTTTGAATTAGCTTGGGATTATGGATATGAAGATTTTGAAGTTCCTTTAAATGATTTAAATGAGAATGGGATTATAGATGATCCTTATTATGTTTGGATTGAAACAGATGCTTATACAGAAGATGGATATTGGGTTATGTTTTATGAGGGTATTAGTTATTATTGGGAAGATCCAGAAGGTAATTATGTAGCAGGTAGTGACGAAGAATTTTATCAATATCATTATCCACATGTTGTTGATATGTATAATAGAGATAATAAGATAACTGAGTGGCAGGCGGAAGCCTCCATAGTGATTGGATTGGATGTTTTACTGGGTGGTGATAGTTATTACTCCCATATATGGGTTAATGCATTTCCATACTCCGTTGGTTTGACGGATAAATCTTATAATGGAAGTGACATGCAATATGACGTTGGGATGCTGGTTGGCACTAACCTAAGTGAGCATATTGGGGTATTTATTGAGGGTAGTTATTTATCTTATTATGGAAAATCAGAGTATAACATAAGTACAGGAATAAATTGGAGATTTTAAGTGTTGCCTATAATAGAGTTTTGGATTGGGTTTTGTACGGTATTTACTATCGGCATAATAATACTTAAAATAGGAGGAAAATTATGATACAAGGAATGATTATTAAAATGGTTATAAAGCAAGTAATGAAGGCTATTGAAAAGGCTGATGATAAAAGAATCGCAAGTAATCATGAAAAAAGAATTAAAAAGTTAGAAAAAAATTCGCATCCTGCATCTGATTTTGTATGCGTGGATTGTGGGTGTAAGGCAAAAAGAGTAAAGAAAAAGAAAACTAAAAAAACTAAGGAGAGATTCTAATGGGATGGATGACAGCAAATTGGGAATGGGTTTTATTAGCTATGTATGTTTTAGAAAAAGCAGTAAAGCTTAGCCCATCAAAAAAAGATGATGTTATTTTTGATATGGTACTTAAACCTATTATTGATAAAGTAAAGGGTAAGTAATAATGAATACACGAATATTGGGTCACATAAATATACCGAAGAATTTTTGGGAGAGGTCTCGCAGTTTGCCCCCTTTATTCGTTGATAGAACACATGATAACATAGTTAATCTCGAAAACGCCTCTCCCAAAAATAAGGAGAAAAATGCCTAAAAGAGCCTTAATAATAAATGGTGCTAATAGAGGATTAAATAAAGATGCCGATTTAGCAGATATAAGAACAGGAATACCTGATAGATCAGATGTTACTAAAATACATACAGAGGTATCTGAAGCTACAAATATTTTTACTGATTATAGAGGTAAGTTCGTAACTGAATATCCTACTGCTCAATCTTCAGATGGACTTGCAAGTTATACACAAGCCGCACCACCTTCAGCTTGGACTGGTAGTACTACTGTAAATTCACCAAGTTCAGTAACAATAGATAATTATTTGGCAGGAACTGCTAGTACTAATACAGGTGCTAATGTTACTTGTGTTTATACTACTAATGAGTCTGGAGTTCCTACCTTTACATTTGTAAATACAGGAGAAGGTCTGGCTGTAGGTAATACATTTAGAGTAAATGAAGCAGGTAGTACTGGTAAATATGTTGTAGTTACAGTTACAGCTATTAATTCTTCATATACAGGAATAACAGAAGCAGCAACTGATTCTTCTGTATGTAAATATGATAGTGCTGCAGAAGAAATTGTTATTTATAATGATGTGCTATACAGAGCTGAAGGCGTTTACAAATGGGGAGATAATGTGATTAGTAGTAGAGATACTAATTACATGTCTTTTATACCTACAGAGGGAGAAATAGGTAGCGATGCTGTAGATGCTAATATAAAACATGGTGTTGATTTTTGGATTAGATCAGATAGAAGGCCTATAAATGATACTCAATTTAATTGGGATGGATCAAGTGCAGAAACATGGGAAGGTGGAGGAAAAAATATAAATATATTCTTAGGGCATAAGGCGTCTGGATGGAATCCACAAGGATTAGGGGATATAAGCAATTTTGCAAGTGGTATTTTATTTGACAGACAAAATGTAGAAAAAATTGGTTCTTGGGTAGCTTGGATTTTTGGCGATAATAATACTACTAGTCCATCAGTTGATAATAATACAGGAGGAGGCGATCATAGAGAAGATTTATACAATTTTACTGGTACTTTAATGGATCTAAAAAAGGGTCTTTATGGAAGTTATGCTGTTGTGCCTAATCTTAGTCCAAGCACCAGTTCTGCTTCTGTTCAAGTTGTAGCAAGGAAGGCAGATACAGATGGGGGGATTTTATTTGATCCCAATGATTGTGGAACTACAACTGATGATGCTCGTTTATTGGCTTGGGATGGTCAATATGCATTTTCAGGAGGTTCATCTAGAGATGATTGGACAGATGTAAAGCTTTTAAAGGAGTTTTATTTTTGTAGTGTTAATAGTGAGGAACAATGGGGTAATGATTCAGGTGGTAATGGAAGAGATAGTAATAATAAAAACTTAGTTGCTAATGCAAGGCCTATAGGTTTAGTTTTTTTTACAGGAAATTGGCAAAATAAAAACACTAGTGGTCATGAAATACCAGGGCCATATGGTAGTTATTGCCCTTCAATAGAAGGTAAAACAATAAGATTACAGTTTAAATTAGATGATGATGCTGATCCTACAGATGGTAGTAGTAATCCAACTCCTTATATTGTAAATAATGCAATGGATAAGATAAAAATAGTAGCATTAACAAAAATGAATTTAATGTATTGGTCTAATATAAACGCAGAAGCTAACTGGGATAGTGCAAAATTTTGGGATATCAGTAGATCTTCAATGCTATCAGCTATGGATGAAAAAGGCTGGGTAACTATAGAAAGAGATGTAGCTTTATATGATTATCAACATGCTGACTATAAGGGAGATGATAAAATACTTGCTTTTGTAATCATGTTAATAAAAAATGCTGACCACGATAAAGCTTCGGGGCATGGAGAATTGCATGCTGGGCTAGGAGATGGGGGAGGTACTAATGAAGCAGGATCTATAATGTGTAAATTTAAAGAATTCACCTTTTTTGAATCTTCTGTTATAGGATGGAAACAATATAGGTATGTAAGATTTTATCAAACAAATATTAAAAACGGAATAGAGTCTATGTTACAACCTTATCAATGTGGCTCTACTATAGACAATAAAGCTGCTGATCCTTGGATAAAAACAGTAACTCAAGGCATGGAAGCTTTTATACGAAAACCTAATGCAAGCGCTGGAATAACTCAGGGAAAGATATATTATTCTGCTTGCGATGAAAAAGGAGTTGCGTTTGGGGAACATTATTTAATATGTGAATGGGATTTAGATAAAGGAGTTAAATGGTCAGGTAGTGAAGATGAAGCTTTTGATGCATGGACAAATACAGGGACAATACCTCTTGGGGTAGGAGCAGATTCTCAATCTTTTGTATTTGATACTAATCCTATAGCTTCAACTTATGCTATAGAAACAGGGTATCCTGTAAATACAACTTCAGTAAATGCTTTATGGAAAACAGCTACAACTATAGGTAAACAAGTTTATATAGGTAATGTTGCACAAGAAAAACCTTACAATGCAGGTAATTTCGATCCAGCAGATTTGGATACATCGCAAACCTTTATACTTCCTGCTGCTTCAGGTAATACTGGAAATGGATTAAACGCTAATCCTTTTATAACAGGAACAACATCTGGGGATGATAGATTTGTTTTTGATAATTCAAGTAGTTACATTCGATGGGGAACATCTAGCGGTGACGCTGAATGGGCTAATAGAGGGTTTAGCGTAGGAGATAGTTTCGTAATTACAGAAGGTTTAAGTAATACGGCTAACGAAAATGTAGTATTTGAAATAACAGCAATAAGTAATTATCAAGCTACTGTTAGTCCTGCTCCTACTACTGCAACTGATGATAATTCTAAAACTATTTTCGCATTTGGTCCTTTTGATAAATCAAGAATTTTAAAAACTACTCCAGGAATGCCTGCAGGATTTTCAGATGCTTTATATATGGACTTAGAGTTTGGTGGAGATGAAATAAAAGTATTAGAATCTGTAGGTGATAGACTTTTAGTATTTTCAAAATATAAACTAAGTATTGTAAATGTAGCTTCTGATATTGATTTTATAGAAGGAACATTTGATCATATGGGTGTTGAAAAGTCAAGACAAGTTTGCAAATTTGGAGAAGGCGTTGCTTTTGTAAATGCTTCAGGAGTATACATTTTTAATGGTGAAGAAATTTTTAGTATAAGTTCTGATAATATGAAGTCTATAGAATGGAGCTCTACAACATCTGCTATAGCTTATGATGCTATGAGAGACTTATTATGGGTATGGATATCTAATGAAAATATATATTATTATTGTTTAGGAATGAAAAGTTGGGTAGGTTATAGCAGTCTCTCAGACGCAGATTTTTACAATTTGCCTGATACTAATGCTACAGCTGGTCAATCAGGTTATACTCATTATGCTAAAGGGACAACGGAACTTAAAAGACATATGTTTATAGGGGCTAGTACAAATCTTGATGCAGCTTTAGATAGAGATATTTTATTGCAAACAGGTAAAATCGATTGTGGTAATATAGGAAATAAAAAGACTTTTTATGATCTATATGTAAGTTGTTTAAATGCAGGAGAATCTATAAAGGTTCAATGGACTGTAGATGATATTACATGGTACGATGCAAAAGTAAATGATTACAAAGGGCAAAGTACAAATGCAAGTCATGGATTATATGATGATACAACTACTAGATGTGGTTTATTAGATACTAATAATGAAAAAGCTAAGGGTAAATGGATTATGTTTAGGATATTAGATTTAACTAATAATGCTAAATCTTCATTAGAAATAGGTGATATTAGCTTAATATATAGGGATAAATTAATAAAATAATGAGAAGTAAATCAGAAAGAAGAATTAGACACGTAACGCAATTAAAAACTGCTAGAGCTAGGACAAATCAAAATGTTTCCTCTAATAGAGAGGTTATTGTTAAATCTGGTAGTAAAACACACAAAGTTATCAAGGTCGAAGGTAAGCAGTATTTTGTAGAATTAAAAAAGAGTAAATAATGAGCAGTGCTTTAAATAGATGGAAAAGAAGTCATATCATAGATCGTAAAAAAGAGGATATTGAACTTAAATCTGAAATTAAAAAAATCGAAGATAAGAACAAGGGTATTTTAGGGGCTTTAAGTTTATTAGCCACTGGAGTTGGTGCAACTGGCAAATCCTTAGAAAAAAAGGCTGTTCGAGATCAATATGAAGCAAAATTAAATTATCATGGATTTGAATACGATAAAAGCACAGGGCAATATATGTGGACTAAATATATTGGGGATGCCGACAATAAAGACGTTCTTATTACATCTTTATCAAAAGGAGAAGTAGCTGCTATAGTAGATTCAGTAGAAAAAGATCCAAGTAGATTGCTAACAGTTGAAAAGATTTTATTGAATAAGGAAGGTAATCAATTTAAAGATCGATTTATTATGGATAAAGAGTTGAAGTTTAAAACATATAAATTTTTCTTAGGTGATAAATTTAAGCAAGTATCAAAAGAATCGTATTCTGAATTAAAAAACTCTAGTGATAAATTAACATTAAAGCTACATGAAGAAATTTATAACTTGCAAGATCAATTAGACATTGTACCTAAAATGCATAGAATGACAAAGTGGGAAAAAAAGAATTGGAAAAAATTCTACTCAAAGGATATAGGTAAAAGTAAAATGAGAGAATTTTATACTAAATGGGAGAATGCTAGTTGGAAGGACAGGCTTAAGCTTGAAGAAGAAAGGGATAAAATTAATGTACATATTGCAGATAGATTAGATCCTAAATATTTAGAAGATTTAAAAAATAAAAGAAAAGAATTAAAATTAGATGTACAAGATAAAGATTGGCTGTTAGAAGAAGAGAAAGAGTCGTATTTAGATGCTTTAATGACAGATGAAGGGTTAAAACCAACAGGTCTACAAGCAGCATTTTTCTATAATGATTTAATTAAATCACAGGTGCATCAAGATATTGATAAAAACGACCTTGAAACTATAAAATCATTTATAGCTACAAATTTTGCAGATGAAGAGTTTATAGGCCCAGCAGGTATGACAATTGAAGAGGCTCGAGATTGGTTTAAACCAGAGATTGATTTAATAAAAGAACAAATATCTTTAGGCCACCGTGATAAGATGTTTGAAGAATTTCTTTATGATAAATATGAGTCAAAATATGGTTCTGGCGTTGGCTATAAAGCTCCTGAATTTTTATCAGATGAATGGGAAGGCGGTATGGGTAGTATTGAGTTTGAAGATGTAATAGGCAATGAGAATATTTCAACAAGCAGCTTAACTCATTTTATTACAAGTGGACAAATGCATGCTACTCCTAAACAAAGATTTGAAATTATCCAAAGAGCACAATTAGAAAATTCTAAAATATTTGATGAAATAGCGTCTAATCAAACACCTACAGGGGCTTTAATAGATATTCAAAAAATGACTAAGGATCTTAGAATGGATCAAGATATTATGCTACGTTTTAAATATACCGATAAAGTGTACGAACCAACAGATACAATAAGAGATGAATTGCCTACATTTCATAAAGGTGTTACAAAAAGAGGTGAGCAATTACAGCATGATAAAATTATGAGGACTTATAGTTCGGAAGGATATGAAGGTGAATTTAAAAAATTTGATCCTGAAATTGTTAAATTAGATGATGGAACTACAGCTATTGCTCCTAAATTCCAGTCATTGCATGTTTCAGATACTTATTTTGAGCCTCCTTCTGATGAATATTTATCTGATAATGAAAAAATAAATGCAGTTCTTTCAAAAGAAATTACTGAGTCAGAGCAACTAATAAGTAATTATAAGAGAACTTTAGGTGCATTAACTAATGAAGAATTAAATAAGCTATTGGAGACTGAAACAATGCCAGAGAAAATAGAAGCTATAAATCAAACAATAGCTTTAAATGTATCTCATTTAGAGTCAGTCCCATTAGACAGATATACAACTAATACTAGTACAGTTATTAGAAAACCAATAGGAAGTTGGAATTCACTTAAATTAACAGATAATGAATTAGAAACTTTAGAAGCTATAAAAAGAATACAAAGGAGGAAATAAAATGGCAAAAGGATGGTTTAAAGATGCTATTTCAGGAATTGGTGAAATGGCGAAAGCAAACAAAGGTGCATGGCTAGGAGTAGCTATTTCAGCACTTAAATTTTTAGATGGATTAAGCAGTGATTATAGAGCTAAAAAGGCTAAAAGAAAGCAGGCTATAGCTTATTTAGATAACTACCAAGGCGTAAAAGAAGGGTTTATGGAGACTGTTACTGATCTAGGTACTAAAGAGTTTGAACATCAATTTGGTACTTCAAAAGCTTCTTCTCTTTTAGAGGAAGATATTCAAGCACAACAGTTAACCCAAACTTTAAATCAGCCTAGCTATGTAAAATCAGCTTTAACTGCTATAGATAGTGGAGCAAAAGATATTGCGATAGCAGAATCACAAAAAAGAACCGACTTTAAAACCTGGCTACAGGATATGTCATTGCAGGAAGATTTTAAAATGAAGCAAAAGGCTTTTTGGGAAGAGACTGATTTAGCAAGAAAAGAACTTGAAGCTGAAAGACTTGCCGCTGAACAGCAAAAGAAGGATAATAAAGTATCATGGTTTGAGAAAACATTTCTTAGCGATGAAAATCTAAAGGAAAATATTAAACTTATAGGCAAATCTCCTAATGGTATAAATGTATATGAATTTGAATATAAAAATAAAAAGTATGGAGAAGGTAGATATCAAGGAGTAATGGCTCAAGAAGTACTCTTTGCTTTAGTAGATAGTCCCGAAGGCTATCAAGTTGACTACGGTCATCCTGATCTAGACGTTAAGTTTGAAAGGGTGGAGTAATTATGTCAAAATCTTATGAAACATATTTGAAGGGCTTAACTACAACTGAAAACATAGAAGACTATGAAGAGACAACCAAATCTGCTGAAAAAGATTTAGTGGATTTGCTAAAAGATGAGAAGTTTT
>VTLG01000859.1_pt1 | contig 27744 bp, 52 predicted proteins | sample 4694571 | NCBI WGS metagenome assembly VTLG01 (sample SAMN12604809, study PRJNA352737) | marine metagenome | biome: ENVO:00000447; feature: ENVO:00000209|ENVO:00000569|ENVO:01000036; material: ENVO:00002151; isolation source: viral sequences binned using virsorter ...
GTGAGGGATAGGATTAACGCAGTTAATTCAAAACTAAAAAATGTTAATGGTAAAAATAATTTGTTTATTCTAAAATCTTGCAAAAATGTTATCAAAAGTTTAGAACGACAAATATATAAAGAGGGTACACACATACCAGATAAGGATAGTGGGTTCGATCATATGAATGATGCTTTAGGTTATTTGATTGAGTATTTATTTCCCCTTAAAAGGAATTTTGTGCCTAGTCCAGTTCAGAGGTGGAGTTAATGAATAAAGAGTTCTTACAGAAAAAACACGATTTATGGCATGCTAATATCGAAAGATGGGAGTTTTATATTCGTAGCTATTTAGGTGGTGATGATTATAAAAATGGATATTACCTGCATAGATATATATTAGAAACTCCAGAGGAATATGATGCAAGAATAAGACATACACCAGTAGATAATCACTGTAAGAATGTTGTTCAAATCTATACAAGTTTTTTATGGAGAGTGCCACCAACTAGAGATTATGGAAGTTTAGATGGTAACCCACAACTTTTATCATTTTTAAAAGATGCAGATTTAGATGGTAGAAACTTTAATACTGTAATGCGTGAAGTTCAGATGAACGCTAGTATCTATGGTAATTGTTGGGTAATAGTAGATAAGCCACAATCTAATGCGAATACAAGAGCAGAAGAACTAGCACAAGATATTAGACCTTACATTTCTATTTATACGCCAGAGAATGTTATTAACTGGAATTATGTTAGAAGCCCTAGTGGTAGATTTTATTTAGATATGTTAGTTTTAGTTGAGGACATAAATTCAGAAAGAGCCATTATAAAAGTTTTTACAGAAGAAACTATAATGACTTATGAGTTTGAAGAATATGACAAAGAATATACAGAAAAAGAGCCTAAGTTAATTGACGAGATACCTAATCCCATTGGTGTTATCCCTGCTGTTAATGTTTATAATCTTAGAGGAAATAAACGCCCTATAGGTATATCTGATCTTGCAGATGTTTCTCATTTACAACAATCTATTTACAATGACTACAGCGAAAAAGAACAACTTATTAGATTAGCAAACCACCCAAGTCTAGTAAAAACACCGAATGTTGAAGCAAGTGCAGGGGCAGGTTCAATTATAGAAATACCAGAAGATTTAGAAGCTAGTCTAAAACCATATATTATTCAGCCAAGTGGACAAAACTTAGATGGCATAATGAAATGTATAAATAATAAAATTGATGCGATTGATAGAATAACCCACATGGGAAGCGTTAGGGCTACTGGAACTCAAGTTGCTAGTGGTATTGCGTTACAGACCGAATTTCAGCTATTAAATGCTAAGTTATCAGAAAAAGCAGATTATTTAGAAAATGCAGAAGAACAAATATGGTCATTATTTGCTAGATGGCAAGATGCTCAGTTTGATGGTTCTGTAAATTACCCAGATACATTTGATTTAAGAGATTGGGCTAATGATTTACAATATTTACAGATGGCAAAAGCAAGTGGCATTAGATCAGAAACATTTAATAAAGAAATAGATAAACAAATTGCAGATGCTGTTATTGATGATAGTGAAAAGATAAGAACAATTAATGATGAGATTGATTCATCAAGAACTGTAAGAGGGCAGTTTCAAACAACAGAAGTAGAGGGCGAAACAGTTGGCGAGGAAACGTAGAGTACCCAAAGATAAAAAAACCAAGATACCAAAAAAATATTTATCTGGTTTAAAAGGTGCAAAAAGAAGTGCTAGGGCTAATTTATTGAAAAGAATTAGTGCTTTGTACAAAGCAGGTTTGAGAATACCTAGAGCATTATTACAACGTAGGAATAGATCATAATGGCAGTTAGAAGAAAACCTTTATCAGCAAAAACAGTTGCAACGCTGAAAGCTAAAGCAAAAAAATCTAAATTATTCAATTTAACCGACTTAAAAAGAAGCTATAGAAAAGGTCAAGGTGCTTTTCTTAGTGCAGGAAGTAGACCAAGAATACCTATGTCAGCATGGGCTATGGCAAGAGTAAACAAACTAATAAAATTAGGTAGACGAGCAACATTTGATAAAGAAATAATTAAGTCGGCAGTAAAAAGGAAAAAGAAGTAATTTTGCCTAAACTTTGTTTAAGGTGCAAAGTTGCTTTGCAAGAAGTTATTAAGAGTGTGTGGAAATGTCCAATGTGTAAGACAATAATAAACGATAGATTAAAAGACCTACCCTGGGAAAAACCCAATAAAAACAATGACTTAGGTAAAGATAATGGCTGAATATCAAGGAAGAAAAGTTACACTTAATAAACCATTTAGATTATCTACAGCAGAATCTAAAAACAAAAAGTTTGGCGTTTATGTGAAAAACAAATCTACTGGCAGGGTTCAAAAAGTTACTTATGGTGCTAGAGGTATGAGTATTAAAAAGAATAATCCTGCTAGACAAAAATCATTTCTAGCTAGAATGGGTGGAGTTTTGAAAAAAGTAAAAGGTCAGAAAACCTTAAGCCCTGCATACTGGTCTATTAGGGCTTGGAAAAAAAGTTCTAACCTATAATTTATGTCAAGGATATTAGAAAAACTAGCAGATCAACATGAAGAACGTATGATAAATGTTCTTTATAAGTTAGAAGATGACGTAATAAAAGAAGTTACAAAAGCCACAAAAGGCGAATTAGTTTCTCAAAGACTAGCTATACAGTTACAGCCCAGACTTAGACAAATAGTAGAAGAAAATTTTTTAGGTGAAGCTGATCTAATTATAAATGAAGAATATAATAAAATAGCAAAAGAAGTTTTAGACACATTTGGTAAAATGCCTATACCAAATAATTTTAAAAATTTAACTGAAGTTGACTTGCAAACTATTAATGCTTTGAAATACCAAAGTTTTTCTGGTTTTGAAGATATTGCAGAAAGATTTATCAAAGTTATTAATGATGAGGTTTATCAAAGCACAATAGCAGGTAGACCATTTGAAGATATGGTTTCTAATATTAGATCACACATAAATGGCGTATATAAAAAATCTAATATATCTGAGATAAATGAATTGGTAGATTTTATAAATGAAAATAAATTTGATAATTCAAAAAAAGCACAAGTAGAAGAAGCAGTACGAAAATTACATACACAATATGCGTCAGATAGAGCAGGAAACAACCTAAGACGTTATGCAGGTCAAATAGCCCACGATAGCGTTATGCAGTTTCATGGACAATTTACAGTTGCTAAAGCGAAAGAAAGTGGTTTGACACATTATACCTATACTGGAACTTTGGTTCGAGATAGTAGACCTTTTTGTCAGAATATGCTAAATAAAACATTAACCGAGGAAGAAATTAGGCAAATATGGAACACGCAAGGTTGGCAAGGAAAATCTACTGGAGACCCTTTTATTGTCAGAGGTGGATATAGATGCAGACACACTTGGATTCCAACTGACCCTAACTGGGATATTTAAAGGAGTAAAAAATGGAAGAAAACAAAGTGGAACAGACCACGCAAACTCAAGAACAAGTAGAGCAACCAGAGGTACAAGAAACACCACCTCCAGAAAGGGCTTTTAAAACCCAAGAGGAAGTCAATCATTTTGTAGAAACTAGACTAGCAAAAGAACGCAAGTCAGTTCTTAATAAATTAGGTGTAGATAATCTTGATGTTGCAATACAATCTGTAAAGACACAAAAAGAATTGGAAGAAAAGCAAAAGATACAAAAGGGCGAGTTTGAGGAAATAATTAAAACCAAAACTCAAGAATGGCAAAAAGAGAAAGCCCAGTTAGAAAGTCAGCTAAAAGATATAAAAATAAATAAGTCATTGTTACAATCAGCGTCAAAGAATAAAGCAATCAATCCAGATCAAGTTGTTTCGTTATTACAACCCCAAATTAGATTAAATGATGAGGGAAATGTAGAAATACTTGATAATCAAGGTTTGGCAAGGTATAACAATAAAGGGGAACTTTTTACTACTGACGAGTTAGTACAAGAGTTTTTAACACAAAACCCACACTTTGTTAGTGCAACTCCAAGTGGCTCTGGCACAGTGTCAAATGTGGATAGACAAGAACTCAATAAGTCTTTAAATATTGGGGAATTAGATATGAATAATCCAGAGGATAGGAAAACCTATGCTAAATGGAGAAAGCAAAGAGATTCTAAAGCCACTGTGATTAATCTAAATAATAATTGAAGCTATATTTTTTATAAGGAGTAATTATGGCTAACGAAACAACCAGTAGTACCATTTCGGAGTTATACACCGAGATAGTACAAGAAGCATTGTTCGTGGCAAGCGAGCAATCAATTATGAGAAATCTTGTCAGAAACTATACAATCGTGGGTGGTGGAAAGTCAGTTGAAGTTCCAATCTATGCTACAGTTTCAGCGTCAGCAGTAAATGAAGCGACAGACCTCTCAAATACAGCAGTAAATCCATCATCAGTTACTATTACAGCTTCTGAAGTTGGAATTATGACAACACTAACTGATCTTGCAAGAAACTCTGCACCAAGAAATGTTGCAGGTGATATTGGAAGATTATTTGGTGAAGCAATAGCTAGAAAAGTTGACGCTGATTTATCAGCATTATTTACTGGCTTTTCTACAGAAAAAGCAGGTGGAGCAGGTCAAGAATTAACAGTTCAAGATTTATTTGAAGCGTCAGCAGAGTTGAGAACAAATAACGCTCCTGCACCTTATTATGGTGTATTTCACCCAAAGCAAATATTTAATGTTAAAAAGTCATTAACAAATACATTTGCAGGATTAAATACAGAACTATCAAACGAAGCTATGAGAAGTGGTTTTGTTGGTCAAATTGCAGGTATCGAAATATTTGAATCCAGTAATATTTCTGTAGATGGTTCTGATGATAGTATCGGTGGTGTATTTTCTCAAGATGCACTTGCATTAGCAATGATGCAAGACCTCAAGATTGAATCACAAAGAGATGCTTCATTAAGAGCAGATGAGATTGTTGCTACAGCAGTTTATGGTGTTGGTGAAATCCATGACACATATGGAGTTAAGTTAACAGCAGATTCAGTTGCAAGTTAAAACTTATGGGGTGGGCGACCACCCCTTTTTTAAGGAATTATTATTATGGAAATGGTCAAACTTAAAAAAGACGATAGAGTTATTGAAAGAAATAAAGTCGATTACGAAAACAATAAAGACATTTGGGCTAGACGAGGTTGGTCGTTAGATGATGGCAAACCTGCAAAGCCAGAACCAAAACCAGAACCACCAACAGATCAAACTATTATTGAAGAAGAACCTAAACCTAAAAAGACAACTAAAAAGGCTGAATAATGTCATCTACAGTATTTAGTGTTCAAAATACACATTTACAAAAGATACAGCCAGATATTTTAGGTTTTGGCATAACAACTTTTGTAGATCAAATTCAATTTGCTGAAAACGATGTTTTAAGGCGTATTCGTGAGGAATGGTGGGAAAGATATCGTCATCAAGTCAGATATAAAGATATTACTAAAGTTTCATCAGTAGAGATGGTGAATAGTAAATTAACACCTGCACAATTTGAGTTGGCAGTAGTTTATATAGCACTTTGGAAATATGTTTATCCACAATTAACAAAATGGAGAGACCCAGACACTGGCGAGGGTAAAGACACATTTCAAGTTCAGATAGATTTTTACCGAGATAGATATGAAGAAGAATTTCAAGCTATACTAAGAGATGGCGTGGAGTATGATGAAGATGGTGGGGGTACAGTATCTGATTCTGAGAAAGAACCAATACATCATTTACGCTTAGTGAGATAATGCCTGTAGACATAAAAGTAAATGTTAATAATATTGAAGTAAAAAAACTTCTGAAAAATATTACACGCAAACAAAAATCAGTTATTCAAAAAAGTCTCAAAAGAGTGTCAAATATGGCTATTCTTATGATTACAAAGCGTACACAAGCAGGTAAACTGCCAGATGGTGGAAAAATGCGTTCTTATGCAAAAGGTACTGTCAGAAGCCGAAAAAAAAGGGGTAGACAAACTGGTTTTGTAGACCTTACTGATACTGGAAAGATGTTCAGAAGTTTAGACTTTAGAACTGGTGGTTTTAAAAGCACATTATTTTTTGCCAATAAAGAAAGAGAAAAAATTGCTAGTTATCACGATAGTTTGGGTGTAGGCAAAAGAAGAATTACAAGACCTTTTTTTGCTATCGGTGATAAAGAAGAAGATAAATTGAGAAGTGAATTTTCAAAATTTTATTTTAAGCAGATGAGAATATGAGCAAAAGAGAAAACATAGCTAGTGATATAATTACAAAACTTGATGCTGTTACAAGCCCTATTGAGTTCAAAAAAATAACAAGAGAACCATTTGAAGTAGAGGAACTTTCAGATGCACAATTTCCTGCTATGTTTATACAATCTGGTGATGAAACAAGAGAAGTTTTAAGCATTGGCGATACTGGAAGTGGCACATATTCTGGAACTATAGATTTTCTTATTGTTGCATTTGGCAAAGGTACATCTTCTAATATTGATACAGTAAGAAATCAAATTGTTGAAGTTATTGAAGAAACACTAGATAATGATGTTACAAGAAATGGAAACGCTTTAGATACACAAATTGTTGACGTAAGCACTGATGAGGGTACAATTTACCCATATGGGGGCGTTAGAGTAACAGCAAGAGTGTTCTATGAATTTACAAGAGGGAGTGCATAATGGCTAAAGATATTAGAATGATAAAAGGTGATGATGAAATTACCATATCAGAAGATTTTTTGGAGCATTACAAAAAATTAGGCTACAAAACTAATGAAAAAAATGCTACAAAGAAAAAAGAAGAAGTGATAAAACAAGACGAGCAAAAGGAGGTCTAAATGGCTACACATCACGGAAAAGAGGGCGTTGTTACTGTAGGTGGAACTGCAATCGGTAATGTTACTGGTTTTACAATAGACACTACACATGACGTTGTTGAAGATACTTCATTAGAAGATTCAAGCAAAACTTTTAAAGCAGGTAGGGGAACATTTACAGCTTCTATTGATATGAACTATAATGAAGAAAATACACAACAAGAATCATTAACAAGTGGTTCAAGTTTATCTTTTGTGTTCTTACCAGAGGGTAACACTTCTGGAGATCAAAGTTTTAGTGGTACTGGCATAGTTACAAGCACATCAATTACAGTTGCTTTAGATGGCATGACTACAAGAACTGTTGCATTACAAGGTAATGGAGCATTGACAATCGGAACTGTCTAATGTCTGAAAAAATAGATTATTTTGATGGCATAAGAGAACATTTTAACTCTTTAGAAACTCAAGTTATTGAAGTTCCAGAGTGGGGTTTAGTAGGTGAAAAATCAATTTATTCAAAGCCTTTTAATATGCTTGAAAAACAAAAGATATTTAAAGGTGCTACGAATACCGACTTAGATGTTCTTATTGATGTTATAATTTTAAAAGCATTGACGAAAGATGGCGATAAAATGTTTAACGATACTCAAAAGTTAGCATTTCGCACAAAAGCAGATACAAATATAATATCAGATGTTGCTACAAAAATAATGGGAACTGATACAGACAATATAGATGACGTTAAAAAAAACTAAAGAACAACCCAGAGTTGCATAATATCTTTGGTTTAGCAGAGAAACTTCATAAGTCAGCTTCCGAAATATTGCAAATGCCAGTTTATGAGTTTAATATGTGGATAGCATATTTTGATTTGCAAAAAGAAGAACAAGATAGGCAGGAAAGAATAGCAAGGGCAAGGCGTGGCAACTAAATCAGTAAATATTGACATTATAGCTAAAGACAAGACCAAAATGGCTATGGATAAAGCTATGGGGAATGTCGATAAACTCAAAACCTCAGTATTTAATCTTAAAAATGCTCTTGTTGGTCTAGGTGCAGGTTTAGTTGTAAAATCTTTTGTTGATGTAGGTAAACAAGTAGAATCTTTACAAATCAGACTTAAATTTTTATTTGGAAGTGTTGAAGAGGGTGCAAAGGCTTTTGATGTAATGGCAAAGTTCGCGTCAAGAGTGCCATTTTCTTTAGATCAAATACAGCAAGGTGCAGGGGTTTTAGCTGTTGTTAGTAAAGATGCAAATGAACTTTCAAAAGTTTTAGAAATTACTGGAAATGTGGCTTCAGTAACTGGGTTAGATTTTAGGACAACAGCAGAACAAATCCAAAGGTCATTATCAGCAGGTATATCAAGTGCAGATATTTTTAGAGAAAAAGGCGTTAAATCTTTATTAGGATTTAGTGCAGGTGCAAAAGTATCTGTAGAAGAAACCAGAGAAGCATTATTTAGGGTTTTTGGAAAAGATGGCGAATTCGCAAATGCTACTGATGATTTAGCTAATACATTAGAGGGTACACTTTCTATGATAGGCGATAAATTTTTTGCTTTTCAAAAAACTGTAGCTGAAGCCTTTTTTGTTGGATTAAAAAAAGAATTTGGTGCTTTAGATGATGCTTTAGCTGATAATGAAGATGTTATTCAAAAAGTTGCAAAAGCTGTTGGTAAAGGGCTATCTGATGCTGTAATTATGGCAGGAAATGCAGTTAAATTTTTACATGATAATTTTGAAACAATAAAAGCATTAGCAATCGGAGTTGTTGTATTTAAAATATCAAAAGCCTTTTTGGCTTTGGCTTTATCTGTAAGAAAAGTTGGGTTAGCTATGTTGGCAATGTCAAAAATATCTAAAACTACAGTAATAGGTATTTTGCTTGCTTTAGGGGTTACTATAGCAGAATTAACTGGTGCAACAGATAAATTTTTTAAAATGTTTGAGAAACCTAAATCTTTAGAAGATTTTAAAGCAGAAATGGAAGTTGTTATAGCAGAACTTCAAACTTTTTCAAATAAAACTGATGAAGCATTTCAAAGTTTTGTCGGCACAGAGGTTAAAAGTTTAATCAATGACCTTGAAAGTATGAGAAGCAGAGTAGCAGAAAATTCACAAGAATATTCAGTTTTAACACATATGCTCAATCAAATCAGAGATGCAGTTTTTCAAGTGCCATTGGAAGAAATGAATGTTAAATTAAGAGGTCAAACTGAAGAAGTTGGAATGTTAACAAAAGCATATGAATCTTTCTCAAAAGGTTTTATGGAAGCAGTAAATGGTCAAAAGTCTGGTTTTAAACAGATTGAGGACATAGGAAAACAAAGTTTTGGTAAATTAAAACAAACGCTTACAGATTTTGTCATTACTGGTAAACTGAACATTGGAGATTTAGGAAAATTTGTCGTTAGAAGTTTTGTAGAAATGTTAGTAGGCGAAGCAGTAAAAATGGCTTTTGCTAAGTCATCAGCTATGTTTAAAGCAGATGCAATAGCCAAAGGTACAGCAAGTGTGTTTCAAGGTGCATTAAAAACTTTTGCAGAAATACCATTTCCATTAAATTTAGTTGCAGTAGGTGGTGCAATAGCATTTGGTACATCATTACTTAACAAAATAAAAGGTTTTGAAAAGGGTGGTAGACCACCAGTAGGTCAACCAAGTATTGTTGGTGAAAAGGGTGCAGAGTTATTTGTTCCAGATCAAGCAGGAACTATTGTGCCAAATGATAAGTTAGGCATGGGGCAACCAGTAACAGTGAATTTTAACATCAATACAGTTGATGCCAGAGGGTTCAATGAGTTATTAGTTAATAGCAGAGGGGTTATTGTTAATATGATAAATCAAGCTGTAAATGAAAAAGGTAGAATGGCAATAATATGAGTGGTGCTTTACCAAATGTTAGATTTAATGCTTTAAATTTTAAGAATAATCAAAAAACATTATTCTCTGAAACCGATAGTGGTAAATCTTTTAGACGGCAGGTACAAGGGCAAAGGTTTAGTTTTACAGTTTCATATCCTCCTATGAAACGATCAGAGTTTGCCCCAATAATGGCTTTTATAATTAAGCAAAGGTCAAGAAAAGAAAATTTTACGATTACATTACCCAGTTATATGAACGCTCAAGGTAATGAAACTGGCACTTTGTTAGTCAATGGGGTACACTCTGCAAGCGATACCACTATTGCAATAGATGGTTTTGCAAGTAATGGAGCAGGTAGATTAAAAGCAGGTGATTTGATTAAATTTGCACATAGTAAAGTTTATATGGTTGTCGAAGATGTAACGTCATCAAGCAATTCTGCAACAGTAACAATAGAACCACCATTGAGGGAAGCATTAGCTGATGATAGTGCAGTTACTTATGATAGTGTGCCATTTACAGTGCATTTAACAAGTGATGTCCAAGAGTTTAACTCAAGCAATAGTCATAAAGATGGAGAATTATTATACAATTACCAGTTTGATGTTATAGAAAGTTTGTAATGGCTAGAGGGTTAACAAGTGCAGTTAAAACCGAACTAGCAACTGGTAATATTGAGCCAATTTTATTAGTAGAACTTGGTTTTGGAACGCCAGTATATTTAACTAATGCAAGTTTTGACATAACCTCTAGTGTATCTGGTTCATCAAGAACTTATTTAGCAAATGGACATTTTAAAGGTATTACTGGAGTAAGCGAAACAAATAAACCTACAAAAAACTCTTTAGCTGTAAGTTTATCTGGCGTAGATCAAACTTATATTTCTATTGCATTGAATGAGAACATTATTAATGATGATGTATTTATTTACAGAGGTTTTTTAGACAATAATTTAGCAGTAATCTCAGACCCATTTTTGTTGTTTTATGGAACAATAGATGAGTACAAAATTAGCGACAATACAACTACAGCCAATATAAATTTAACAGTTACATCTCATTGGGGTAATTTTAGTAAAACCAGTGGTAGATCAACAACCGACAATTCTCAACAAAGATTTTTTTCTGGAGATAAAGGCATGGAGTTCTCTGCACTTACTGTTAGGGACATTAAATGGGGTAGAGTATGACAAGTGTTCATTTATATCAAGCAGAGAAAAAAGACGTAGAAAACATTTATGATTTGCTTGTAGAATTTAAAGATGAAGATTTATCTGATTTAAATTTACCAGATGTAGATAAACCAAAACTTTTAACATTTATAAATGCAATGTTACAAAAAGGGAAAATTATACTTTTAAAAAATTTAGACAAAAATAAATTAGTTGGTTTGTGTATATTTTACAAATCTGAGTTATGGTTTAGTAAAGATCAAGTAATGAACATTCATGTTATTTATATTAAGAAAAATTTTAGAAGTTATAAATTATTAAAAACAATGATTGATAGTGTAAAAAAAGTTTCTGATGGATTACCTATATTTTTAGCTATTACAACTGGCTTAAAAATTGATGCTGTTTTCAAAAGATTAGGTTTTGAAAATTTAGGCAGTAACTGGAGAATGATGTAATGTGTGGTTTTATTACCGACATTGTAGATAGCATTGTTGATATTGTAACTGATGTTGTTGATATTGTTGTTGATGTTGTTGAAGATGTAGTTGGTTGGCTAACCCCAGAAGTAGATATACCAGATTTTTCACAAATACAAGCCGATCAAAATGCAAGAGGTGTATTAGTCAATAAATTTAGTGCTAATAGTTTTATACCAGTGGTTTATGGCACAAGGAAAGTTGGTGGTAATGTCGTTTTTTTAGAAACATCTGGAACTGATAATCAATATTTATATATGGCATTAGTTTTAAGTGAGGGTGAAATCAATGATATTACATCAATATTTGTAAACGATAATCAAGTTACATTTACTGGCGATTTAGCAGATAACACTCAAGTTACAGTTGCAAGTAGTGATGCTAATTTTTTTGATGGTGCAAGTTTAATAACTGTAGAGCCACATTTTGGAAGCGATTCGCAATCAGCTTCTAGTTTACTTTCAACATTAAGTTCATGGACTTCAAATCATAGACTTAGAGGTTTATGTTATTTAGCGATTAGATTTACATGGAACGCTGATAAATTTGGCTCTTTGCCAACAGTTCAAGCCATAGTGCAGGGCAAAAAAGTTTACAATCCTAACTTAGATAGCACTGTTACTGGTGGTAGTGGCTCACATAGAAAAGATACCAGTTCAACATGGGCTTATTCTGATAATCCTATTTATCAATTATTAGATTATTTAAGAAACGATAGATTTGGAATGGGTATTGTAAACAGCTATTTCGATAGTAATTTTGCTGATTGGCAGGTTGCAGGTGATGTATGTGATACTAATATAACCCCTTTTTCTGGTGCTAGTCAGATTGATTTGATGGATAGTCATACAGTTGTAGATACCTCAAAAAAAGCCATAGACAATGTAAAAGACTTTGTAAGGGGTGCTAGAGCCTATTTAAATTTTACTGGTGGTAAATATAATATTTTGGTTGAAAGCACTGGTAGTGCTTCAATAACCCTTACAGAAGATAACATTATTGGTGGTATTACAGTTCAAAGCAAAAATAAAAACTCAAGATATAATAGGGTTGTCGTTAGTTTTATAAACCCAGATAAAAATTTTCAATCAGATACAGCACAATTTCCACCAGTAGATGAAACTGGTTTAGCAAGTGCAGATCAATTTGCTAATATGCAGACAGCAGATGGTGGACTATTACTAGAGGGTAGGTTTGATTTTTCTATGTTTACAAGCCCATATCAAGCCCAAGAGATGGCAGAAATCATTTTAAGGCGTTCTAGGTCAAGTTTAGATATATCCCTCAGAGCAGACGCTACAGCCCTTGATTTAGCCATTGGCGATATTGTTAATGTTACTCATGCAACACCAAGTTTTTCTGCAAAACCTTTTAGAGTGCAGGGAATGACAATAAATGCAGATCATACAGTAAATTTACAATGCTCAGAACATCAAGATAGTTTTTATACTTTTGGCACTCAGCAAGAAGTACCAACAATACCAGATACAACGCTACCTAACCCATTCAGTGTTCAACCACCTGCAAGCATTACGTTAGATGATGAATTAGTAGAGTATGCAGATGGAATTGTTATTACTAGATTATTAATTACTATTGGGGCTTCTCCAGATCAATTTGTTGATAATTACGAGGTACAAATAAAACAAACTTTAGACCCCAGTGGAAACGCAGTATCAGATTCTTTTAGAGAAATAGCAGTTGGAAAAATACTTGAATATCAACATCTTAATGTTATTGATGGTGCAACTTATCAAGTCAGAGTGAGGGCTGTTAATACTATTGGTTCTAAAAGCACATTTATTTCAACTACAAGAACAATAATAGGTGGAGTTGATGCTCCAAGTAATGTTGAGGATTTTGCAGTAGAACTGCATGGTCAAGACCATTTAAAACTTACATGGACACCACCCTCTGCAAATAGTGATTTAGATATATCTTTTTATGAAATAAGGTATCAAAATGTTACAACTGGTGCAAACTGGCTTAATTCAACAAATTTAGTTAGATGCCCTAGAAGAAAATGTGATAATGCTATAGTTCCTGCAAGAGTTGGTTCATATTTGATTAAAGCAGTTGATAAAAATGGAAATACATCAGCAGAAGCTACAATAATATCAACGAATATATCTGGGATACAAGCCTATCAACAAATATCAACATTTTCAGAAATACCAAATACATTTACAGCATTAGATCAAATGGACACAAGTTTTCCACTAGCTGTAAAAATTGATACATCTGGAGATACAGTTTTAACTTTAGATACTGTAACTAATTTTGATGATACAGTTGGTAATTTCGATAGCCCAACTGGTGATTTTGAGTTAGGTGGTACAGACACAACTTCAAATCCAAACTTTAATAACTCAAATAGAGATTCAAAAGGATTTTATAATTTTATTAATAGTTTATCTTTGCCACAAATATATGATGGCAATGTTGAGCCAACAATTACTCTTGATGCAGAAAACCCATATGATTTATTTGATAGTGGCAGGGGTGCATTATTTTTTGATTCAGCTAAAGCACCATTTGATGGCACTGAACAAATACACGCTTTTCATAGGGTGCAAATTGCAACATCTACAACATCTTTAGCAGATTGCACGACTTTTGGCGATATAAGTCAATCAGCAACATTTAAATTTAAATTTGCTAAGTTTCGATTAAAATTAACAAATGATGATAATCAAACGTCTACTAATGTGAAACAAATAGATATAAAATTAAATATGGAAGAAAGAACTTTCGCAGAAAATGATTTGCAGACCTCTAGTGGGAGTAAAACAATAACTTATACAAACCCTTTTTATAGTGTTCCTGCTATTGGTGTTTCAGCACAAAATATGGCAACTGGAGATGTGTTTACAATATCGTCAAAAACAGTAAATGGATTTACTATTGCTTTTACTAACTCCAGTGGTTCAGCAGTTGATAGAACTTTTGATTACATAGCAAAAGGTTTTGGATTGCAAAGTACATAAAAAAGAGGTATAAAAAATTATGGCACAAGTTTCAGATGTAAGTTTAGCGAATCAAGGATTTAGCAGTTTTAGAACTGAACTCAATAATATTTTAACAGCTTTAAACACTTCTCATATAGGAAGTTCAGCCCCAAGTAGCGTAGCTACTGGAACAATTTGGGTTGATAATGGAACAAGTGGGGTATTAAAAGTTAAGATCAATGATGGTTCTGATAATGTTGAATTATTTCAGATTAATATTAGCAGTAATGCAGTAACATCAACTATGTCAGTTACTGGAACAATATCAGAAACAGACCCAAATGCTTTGCCTTTGGCTATAGCTTTAGGATAGGGAGAATATATGGCAAATACATTTAAAGTAAAAACAAATGGGGCTATGCCAACCAGTGGTTCAGCAGAAACACTTTACACAGTTCCCAGTTCAACAACCACAGTGGTTATAGGCTTACTGCTCTGTAATATACATACTTCAGCAGTTACAGTTGATGTTTCATTAGAGTCTGATACCTCTGATACAGAAACAAATTCAAATGTTTCATTAGCCAAATCTGTTAGCATACCAGTTGGTTCAACATTAGAACTTTTAACTGGTGGTAAGGTTGTTATGCAAACAACAGATGTGCTAAAAATTAATTGTAGTGTTCAACAGAAAATAGATGCTACATTAAGCATATTAGAAATTACATAGGTGGTAATATGGGATTTATTGGAGTACAACCTGCAACAGTACCTTTAACATCATCAGATATAACAGATGGTATTATAACAACTGCAAAGATTTCAGATGATGCAGTAACAACAAGTAAATTACCAACTGGTACAATCGTTCAAGTGGTTGCAACAACTTCTACGACAGCAGTAAATGATGCAGGTGCTTTTACTTCTTTTGGAGAAATAAGTACAAATTTTAGAAGAGCAATTACACCTTTATTTGCAAGTAGTAATTTATTATTAGAAACACAATTTATGTTTAATCAACATACTGGTTCAAATACATTAGTACAACAATTTAAATTTTATGATGTAACAAATACAGCAGATGTTTTTGTTGGAGATACTTTAGGTAGCAGAAATAGATGCACAATAGCACATAGACACTCTCATTACGACCAAAATGACCCAGATTTAGTAAATATGAGAGCATTTATTCCTGCAAGTAATACAACTGCTAGAACATATACAATACATATGAGATGTGAAGCGTCTGGAACTAATTATGATTTTATTCAATCTAATGGGGATAGTAGTGGTTATGGTTTTACTTGTCCTTTTTTATTCACAATAAAAGAAATTAAGGCTTAAAATATGGCATACATAGGTAAATCACCACAAGTAGGAAACTTTGTTAAGTTAGATGCAATATCAACATCTAGTACTAATTCATATAGTTTATTAAATGGTGGTGTCGCATTTACGCCAGAGTCAGCTAATCATATGATTGTTAGCTTAAATGGAGTTATACAAGCCCCAAATACTGCTTTTAGTGTTTCTGGTTCAACAATAACATTTTTGCCTAGTAGTGGTACATTATCATCTTCTGATACAATAGATTTTATATTAGTGCTTGGTAATGTATTAGACATTGGCACTCCTAGTGATAGCACAGTAACAAATGCAAAGACTAATTTTACAACTACTTCATCAAATGCAGGCTTGCAGATCAAGGGTGATGGAACTACAGCAGGTGCTATTCAATTAAATTGTGAGCAGAATAGTCATGGTATAAAATTACAAAGTCCTGCACATTCATCTAATCAATCTTATACACTTAAATTTCCAACTGGTAATGTAACAGCAGATAAATTTTTAAAAGTAGCAAGTGTAAGTGGTTCTGGAACTACTGGTATTGGTCAGTTATCTTTTGCTGATGCTGGTGGTGGTGTTTTACAAGTCAAACATATGAATTATGATACAGAACAATCTACAACATCATCATCATATGTTGCTACTAATATTACATTAAATATCACGCCAACATTATCCTCTAGCAAAATATTAGCAATATTTAGTGTACCTCTTTATGGTTCGGCTTCAGGTGTAGCAACAGCAACATTATATAGAGATTCAACAGATTTAGCAGTTAATACAACTAATAATACTTATGGGTTTGGGTATGTTAATGCTAGTATCCCAAGCAATATTTCTGGTTCTGTTTTAGATTCACCAAGTTCTACAAGTCAATTAACATATGCAATATATCATAAAAAGCTTTCAGCTAGTCATTCATACTCTTGTATCAATACTTGCACAGCTAGTTTAACATTAATAGAAATAGCGTCTGGAGTATTATAAATGAAAACATCAGAAGTTTTACAAAATTTAAATGTTGGTGAATATGTTTTAAACGGAGAGCCAACAACTGAAGCACAATTCAAAAAAAGTTTTAAAAAAGTAACTGGCACAGATGAATATGGTAGAGCAATATTAAGTGATGATGAATCAAAGTTTGGTGTTACTTGGTCGCAAATAAAAGCAAAGAAAACTGAATTAGAAACAACAGAAAAAAATATGAGTGATAAAGATAAAGGTAAACAAAAATTAAAAGATTTAGGTTTAACAGATGATGAAATAACAGCATTGGTAGGTGAGTAGATTATGCCATTAACAAAATTACAAGCAGAGGGAATAAATTTAGCAGATACATTTGCATTTACTGGTACTGTAAGTGGTAGTGGCTTTGATTTACTTGCAAGTGTGTATTCTACTAGTACACAATCATCAGTAGAAATATCTTTGCCAACTGGATATACAAGTTATTATTTAACAATATATTCAGTTACAAATACTACAAATAATGTTCATTATGATTTAACTTATAAATTAGATGGTCAAAGTTCATTTCATACAAGTAATTATACAACACAAGGTAAATTACTTGATTTAACAAATAATCAATTAAATGAAAATGCAAGTCAATCATCTATGCAATTATTGTCATCTGAAAGTAGTGGCGATGGTGGATATTATTTTAATATTTGGTTAAATGGTTATGGAACAGCAGATGTTTCAAGCAATATGTCTTACATATGTACTAGAGGAAATACTGGAGGTTCTGGTACTTGGGTAGGTGGTGGTTCTAATACAGTAGAAGCTACAAACAATTCTAAAATGATAGAAATTAAATATGCACCCTCTACTGGAAGTATAAACAAACTTCATTACAGATTATTTGGAGTAGCATAATGGCAAGATATAAATTAAAAGATGGTGAAAGAATACCATTTACAGCAGAAGAAGAAAAAATAAGAGATGCTGAAGAAAAAACATGGAAAGATGGTCAAGCTGATAGAGATTTAGCAGAGTTAAGAAGAGAAAGAAATATTTTGCTACAAGAAACAGATTATCTTGCTTTATCAGATGTTACAATGTCAGATGCTTGGAAAAAATACAGACAAGATTTAAGAGATATCACTAAGTCTTTCAAAAGTATGTATGATAAAAATTTCAAATTCCCAGATAAACCTACAGATTAAGGGAGTGAGTTATAGACCCTGCAAGCATAGGATTATTATTAGCAGGTGCAACTAAGTGTGTTGACTACCTAAAACAAGGCATAGCACTAGGCAAAGATATATCTGAAATGTCATCTCAAGTTTCTACTTTTATGCAGAACGATAGTGATATTAAACATATTCAAAAAAGGGCGACCAAGCCTACAATGTGGCAATCGTTATTTAATAGCGAAAATATTGAAAAATGTGCTGTAGAGAGCCTTATAGCTAAAAAGAAGATGCAGAAACACCGACAAGACCTAAAAAACATTATAATGATGTCATATGGTCAAGCAGGATGGGAAGATTTTCTTAAAACCGAAATTTCCATTAGACGAGAAAGAGCAGAGTTAGTCCATCAGAAAGAGATTCAAAAGGACAAGATAATTAATGCTATTGCAATTACAGTTTTAATTATTACTATCGTTGGCTTTTTTGTTTTATTATTTTTTATATGGAAAGCAAATAAAGGCTAGTATGTTTATAAGAATTACGATTATAATATGGACACTCAGTTTTTTAGGGGGTTTCTATGTCGGATAAAAAAACATTAGATGTTAAAGTAGGCGAAAATAGTTTTGAATTAATACTGAGAATATTAGGAAACGAGTTTGTTGCAATCCGATTAGGTTCTACAAACTTTTCTGGCAAACTTATATTTGGTGGAGTTTTATTATTATTCTTTACCTTTATGATGTTAGAGGTTTTTGGTTTACATGAGGTTATAAAATGAGGGCGTACCCTGGGAAAATAGTCAATAAAATCAATGGTTTAGCATGAAACCCTGCTTTATTTTGATTTGCTATTTATCTAATCCTTTGGCATTTGAGGGCGATTTAAAGTTTGCCAATATAAATAATTGTACCTATTTTCGTGATATATTAAATGGTCAAGTACAAAGAATGGGCGATCAAGAAAGAGAAATGAGTTGCATTTGTAAACTCAAATCTGTACCAGAGAATACTAGATTATATTGAAATTTTAAGTAAAAAAATATAAGGTTGAAAAATGGCAAAACTAGAACCAAAAACAAGCAAAGAGCATTTAGTTAATCTTTACAATAAGATAGAACATTTAGAAACTAATCATATTTATCATCTGCAAAAAGAGGTAAAGAAATTGAACTATGTTCTCTGGGCTATTGGTTTTATGGTTGCCACACAATTTATAGCTTTTGTTTTACAGAGGGTGCAATGGATATAGAAAGACTAAAAGAAGAAATAAAAGCTGATGAGGGTGTAAAACTTGCAGATAATGGAAACCATCTCATTTATTTAGATCATTTAGGATATCCAACTGTAGGTGTAGGGCATTTGATAAAAGAAACAGACCCAGAATATGGTTTAGAAGTTGGTACACAAATAGAAGAAGAAAGAGTAAATGAATTATTTGAACAAGATTTGAATACAACTATAGATGAATGTCTGCTTCTTTATGATGATTTTTATGTATTACCAGAAGAAGCACAACTCATAATAGCCAATATGATGTTTAATTTAGGTAGACCAAGACTTTCAAGGTTTCACAAAATGAAAAAGGCAGTTGATAATCGAGATTGGCAAGAAGCGTCAAATCAAATGAAAGATAGTAAATGGTATCGGCAGGTTACTAATAGAGCCGATAGATTATGTGAAAGAATGGCAAAGATATGATAGCAAGTTTAGTACCAGTAGCGTCAAAACTATTAGGCAAGTTTATAGAGGACAAAGACACTAAAAATAAACTAGCCCACGAAATATCCACAATGGCTGAAAAACACGCCCAACAATTAGCTTTGGCTCAAATTAAGGTCAATGAAGCTGAAGCCAGAGGGAATTGGTTTCAAAGTTCGTGGCGACCCCTTATAGGTTGGATTTCTGGGCTATCCCTTGCCATAAATTATCTTATTTCGCCTATTTGTGCAGGGTTTGGTATAGTTATACCCCAAGCAGATATGTCGGTTATGATGCCTTTATTACTGGGTATGCTTGGTATAGGTGGCATGAGATCATTTGAAAAGGTTAAGAAAGTAGATACCAAAAAATGATGGTTTGCATGAATTGTTACCAAAAAAATTCAATAATTTTATTTAGTAAAGAAATTGTAGAACTAGAAAGTGAAAGACATATTTGGTCATTACATCAATACAAATGTAAAATTTGTAATGCAATACACCAAGTATCTGTTCCAAGAGAAAAAACTTATGATGGATTTATTCAGACATCTGCGAATACACACTAAAACAAGGGAGTTTAGAATGTTAGATAAATTAAAAAATATTTGGGAAACTTTTGAAGATTTAAAAACATGGGTTCAGATTTTGATATTTTGTGTTATTCTTATTGTAGTACATTCAACTGTATTACATTAAGAGGACAAAATGGCACTAACTAAAAAACAAAAGAAATTACCTAAAGGTTTACAAATGGCTATTTTAAAAAGCCAGAAAAAAGGCAAGAAAAAAAAGAAAGGAAAATAATATGCCCTATCATACTGGAAAAGGCTCACATTCTAAGGGAATGAAAAAGAAGCCAAAGAAGAAAAAAAACAAAATGAGAATGAGAAAGAAAAAGTAATTGGTCAAAGTTGCTTCTATTCAAAGGTTTACTAAAGACTTAACCTCAAGACAAAAAAAGACAATGAACCGACACGCCAGACACCATACTCTGAAGCATATGCAAGAGATGGCTAAAGATTTAAAAAAAGGGCGTACATTTCGTCAAGCCCATCTTAGGGCAATGAGAAAAGTCGGAAAATGAGTGGGTTTACTACAACGACCACATTAAGCGTTTTAATAGATAAAATGTCTGCAAAGCGTAAAAGAGGGGCAAAAAGGCGTAAAAAAACCTCATATAAAGCCCCTCAGAGGGTTTTAAGACTAAAAAAGGTATAAACATAGCCTAGAAAATTAAGACCTTTTAGGAACATTCTTTTCGATAATATCTTTTAATTCATTCAGACATTCATCAATATCACCTTTTACAATATAGTGAGGGGTTTCATATACTGAGGATTGAACAGCCCAGAGTTTTTGTGTGGGTGTTAACCTGCCAGTTTTAGTTTTCAGTTCAACATACATAATACGCCCTTTGGGGTATTCAATAATTAAATCTGGACAACCAGACTTCAAACCCATTTTTTTCATATGATTATGCAGAAACATTGATCTTTTGCCCTCATTAGGCACATGAAAATGACGAAAACAGTAAACATTAGCCATTTGATTGAGTAAATCGTTACAAGCTATTTGTATATGTGATTCTTTAATCATAGGGGGCAAACCTAAATTTACCCCCTAATATACTATAAAATTGGAGTTCATAGTATGCTTTTGGAGGATTACTCTCAATGAATAGTATCAAAAACCAAGAAAAACACAATAAATTTAAAAAAAACTTATTTTATGCTTTACATTTAAATAAAACCTAGACTATAATCTAGGTTACTGGCAATAATGCCGATAATAATAATAAGGAGTTCATAATGACAAATAACAGAGAAACACAAAGAAAAGCATTAGATAAGTATTTTGACTTAATAAAAGATAAGAAAAATCGTAGGGTTGCTTTTAGAGGATATCTTACTTTTTTTCCAAGATTTTTTAGAAAAGATAAATTAGCTTTAAAACAAGAAAGATACAATCAGTTTAGAAAAAATTCCGAAAATGGTCTTACTTGTATTATTGAAACTGGAATGGATTGTGATGGTGTTCAATATAGATTTGTTGGCGAAATAATTAAATGTGTGCCAGTAGCTATTGATAAAGAAATGGATAGAATTCGTTATTCTGCTGATGGTTCAGTTTCAGTTTATTGTGTAAAACCATCAGAAGCTGAAAAGATGCAAAATGTTTCTATTGATAGAGGTATGGAAGCATTTGAAAATGGTCATGCACATTCAATCAGAATGGGTAGTATTTAATGAATAATTACCAAATATATAAAACTGAAAACTGGGGTACAGCTTGTAAATGGGCTGTATCTCTAAATGGTAAAGTTTTGGATATATTCAGAACTAAAAAAGAAGCACAAAAATATATTAATAATAATGGAGTTCATAATGAAAAATAAAATTACAAAATATGAAGCTGAACAACTTTGCAAAAGGCAAGGGTTTACTTTTGAATTTCTCAAGCAAATGTTTGAGATCATGCCAAATTCTAAAACTTATACTTTTACTGTTGAGCAAGAAAGACAATACGCTATCAAAGTATTGAATGTCATTTCTAATCTCAAGCAGAAAGAAAGAGATAGAGTTTTGGCAAGAGCAATCAAGTTAAACAAAGTATAGGGGGATTAAATGGAAAAACTTGTTTACTATAAATGGGATATGACAATATTTGAATTTTTTTCAATGAGTAAGGACATATTGAAAGTATTCGATTTACCAGACGATCAAGGTCATAATTCAGCACTTAAAGAAATGCTGAAACAACAATACAAAATTGAAAAAGAAGCAGAGCATTATCATAACGATATTTATGATGTTAGGGTATACAAACACCTCTGGCAAATGCCTTATGCCGAGAATAAGGCTTATACAGACCTTATTGGAGATGATATGGTCTGGTTGTCTATAAAAAGAAAAGACAAAGAGCCTTGCAAAGATTGGCGTGATTTTATGGAGATAAAAAATCAATTAGTAGGTGAAGAACATGAAGCAGTAGAACTTTACCCTGCTAAACAAAGGGTTGTCGATACTGCCAATCAGTTTCATCTATGGTGCTTTAAGAATCCAAAAAGATTTTTTCCATTTGGTTTTACTAATGGTTGTCAGATGGACAAAGAAGCAGAAACTAAATTTGGTAATTCTAAACAAAGAAAGTTCGAGGTGTAAAATGTATTACAAAAAGATGAGTAATATGGAAGTTCAAATTTTAAGGGGTGGTTTAGATTATATTAAAAACCATTGTTTAAAAACAACTGGTGGAGAAATACCAAAAAAAGATGATGCAGTTTATAAAGAATATCAAACTGTATGTAAGCTAGAAAAAAAGCTAGTTCATGTTTACTATTTATCAAGAAAATGACAAATAGTTTGACTTATAAAACCTAGCCTTTAAATTAGGATTAAATAATAATAAAATGGAGTTCAAAACAAAATGATTAAATTAGCATTTAAAGATTTAAAAAGATTTGACCTTATCGAAGATGGTAAGGTCAAGCACTACTTTAGAGTTGTTTTTAAAGATGATCTAAGGGCATTAGTAGATAATAAGTTTAATACTATAAAAATATACAACTATAATAATAATGGAGTTCAAGCTAATGAGTATAATATATAAAGAGAAACTTGAAGATAAGTTTACTGATAAAATTTTACCAGACATTTGCAAAGATAGTGAATCACTTGAAGAAGCAAAAACTAGAGTGGAATTGGTATGGAGTAAAGGGTATCAATTTGTTTGCCCTAATAAAGATGATTTACATGATAAAGTAGAGGAAACTTGGAATGAAGTTTGGGAAAAATACAATGCTTAATAAATATTTTAAGTTACACATAAAAGAAGCTAACAGTTATCGAAAAAAAAATATGGGAACTGTTATCTTTAAAAGAATTTTAATAGCTATGATGTTAATCCTAGTATTAGGGTTCTTAGTAAGTTGTTCTAGTACCCCTATTGTAGACAGTAGGGGTAAATCGTCAGCGAATATTAAAGGCGATATGAACCGATACCATGATGATTATTTTACCTGCAAAAGCCTAGTAGAAGATAATACTTCTTACTTCTGGGATAAAAGTAAGGTGCTTTATAATAATCTAAGGTGGAGAGTGTTATGGCTAAGTCCGAAGTTAAAGACAAGAACTGATCTACTCAATAATTGTCTTGAGGGCAGGGGCTATAATGTAATTAATAAATAAAATTGGAGAATAATATGACAAATCAAAAAATAGGGAAAGTTAAGGCTTTCTACGATAATTCAGAAGATGGAATACCCAACTACTGTATAGACCTAATAGATGGCACTAGACTTTATACTAGAGGGGAAAAGATGAACCCCACGCCAGAAAAAGGCAATACCATCAGCTATAATATAATTAACACCAAAGAATCAAAAACTGGTAACTTATATTCAAATGTATCTAGTGTTAAGATAACTGATCAACAAACGAAGCAAGTCAATCAAGAAATCAGTAATGAGATTAAAAAAAATAATATAGTTGATCAAAATATGATTATGTTTGTTACTGGTTTATCTGGTAGATCAATGCAGGGTGGCAGGTTTGCTATTTCAGATATTCCAGAAATTGTAAAAGTTTCTGCAAGATCATATGTTGATATTATAGTAAATGAAAACTATTAAAAATTACAAAAAGCTATTTGCCGACTTTTGGGGGTATTGTGAAAGTGATACTCCCCTATGTTGGCTTTGTAATATGCAAGTGGCAGTAGATATACACCATATCGAGAATAAAGGCATGGGTGGTGTTGCAGGAAATAGATTAAATAGAATAGATAACCTCTTTCCCTTATGTCGAAGCTGTCATGATCAAGTACATAGAAACAAAGGTATTAATGAAAAACTAAAGTTAATTTTAAAAGACAAAATATATAAAAAAGAATTGGAGTTTTAATTGATTTGCACAACTTGTAAGAACAAAAAAGCAAACTTTAAACTTTGGCAAAAGAGTAAAAATAAATATGAGAACTTTTGTAGTAAAGATTGTTTAAAGATTTATTGTCATCAAACTTACAAAAGATTAGGCAGTAAAGCATTTGGATTGGCAAAAGACTTTATTGAGGAAATTAGAAATGTTTAAAGCAATAGCATTAATTTGTTCAGCTTGGATATCAAATGGAGAAGCGAAGCAACAATGCTTTTATCATAAGTTTGAGTGGGAATTTGAAACCAAAAGAGAATGTCAGATGAAGTTGTTATATTACAGAGCAAAAGAAGTGCCACCATATCACAACATAGTCTTAGGCGAATGTGTAAAGGATAAATAATGGATATATATTCTTTAAAATTTGAACCAGAAAAATTAGCACATCAGCAAGAAGAATTAGGCTTAGAATTTGCTGATCTTGATACAGCAGTTGAACTTATGAAAAAAGAAGAAAAAATGATAATTGCACAATTAACACTTCAATTTTCTAGAAATAAAAATTATAATAATATGAAAGAATTAGATGGGTTAATTTATACCCATGAACAGTTTAAGGATTTTACTGATAGATACAGCGAAACCCTTAAAAAAAGGAATAGAGCCAAGATTAGGTTTGAATCCTTTAAGACTTTCAGAGATGACTTGAGAACAAAGTCGGTCAATGAAAGAGAGTCAATGAAACATTTATAGAAAGGATAGTTTTATGACAATTAAAAAAACAAAATGCCAAAGAGTAAAAGAACACTTACTTGATGGCTATAAAATAACTGGTTTAGATGCAATTCGAGATTTTGGTCTATATCGGTTAAGTTCCACAATCCACGATTTAAGAAAAGATGGTTTTGATATCAGAACCAACATGATAGCAAAAAATGGCGTTAGATATGCTGAATATGAATTAGTGGGGAAAATTGATGAATAGTCTTAGTGAAATTCAAAAATTATGTTCAGCACAACATAAAGAAATTGTAAATCAAGATATTAAAATTAGTGAAGATACTTTGTTTCATTTAAGAAAGTATAAAATTCATTTTGGTATTTGCAGTAATGTTTATGATGATATTTCTGGACTTATTGAGAAAATAGAAAAAAATCTTTCTGTGTATAAAAAATTTGTGAGGTCTATAGATGATTGAGCATTTTAAAAAATTTGATAGGGGCGATAAGAGTTTATTGCCCTTATCATTTAGTCATTTGAATGAATTTGCTTTCTATAGAGAAAGATGGGCTTTACGCAGGATATTTGGCTTCGAGTTTCCCAGTAGTGCTTCAGCAGAAAGAGGTACAGCAGTAGAAAGTGGTTTGCATATGCTTTTAAGGGGTATGGAAAAAGAACAAGCTGTTGATCGTATGTATAAGATATATGACGATAATTGCTCTAATTTGACCGATACAAAGGTTGAAGAAGAAAGAGCCAATCTTATACCATTATTAGATTTAGGGGCTTCTCAGTTCCAAGAAAACGCCTTTAAATGGGAATTGTTGGATTATCAAAAGAGAGTAGAGTTGGAAATATTTGATATACCGATTATTGGATATACTGATTTTCATTTTGAGGATAAGAACACTAAAGAAGATTTTTTTATTGATCTAAAAACCTCTAAGATTATGCCAAGTACAATATCTTTAAGTCATGCTATGCAACAAGCCATTTATCATAAGGCTACAAATTCAAGACAAATGCTTTGGTATTTGAAAACACCTACAAAGACAAAAGATGCTGAGTTTAAACCTCTGGAACTTTATGAATATAGCCATCATTTAAAGATATGTGAACATATAGTTAAAGCTATGGCACTTTTTCTTAGTAAGGTTGATACACCAGAAGAAGTAAAACAAATACTTATTCCAAATATAGATAACTGGATTTGGAAAGAAGAAACTGTTTTAAATGCTAGAAAAGAAGTCTGGGGGTTTTAACCTAAAATAAACTATAGGTTTACTATCAGACTTTTATAAATTATAAACAAATGAGATTGGAGTTAATTATGTTTATAGAAGAAAATTCAAAACCAAATGAAAAACTAAAGGCTTGGTATCTTTTTACAGAGGATTTTGTAGCAGGCACTCAGCATTTAACAAATGAGCAGGTTGGTATTTATATTAGATTGCTTTGTTGGAACTGGAATAAGCGTTGTATTGGCATACCAAAAGACGAAATGACATACCATAGAATAGCAAGTTGCATTACTGATAATGAGAAAATATCGTGTACCAAAATATTAAATGAATTTTTTCATTTAGTAGATGAAGTTTTTCAAAACGAAAGACAATTACAAGAATATTTGTTTATTACCAGAAGAATAGAAGCGTCTAAGCAAAATGGTAAGTTAGGTGGTAGACCAAAAAAACCTAGACCAGAACCTAGCCAAAACCCCCCTACCCCTACCCCTACCTCTACCAGTAAACCTAAAACCAATAATTTTAATATATTTTGGGAAAATATAAAATATAAGATAGGCAAGGGTAAAGCAGAAAAAAAATATTTTGCTTTAGATAAAGAATGGAAAAACAAACCAAAAGAACTTTGTGAATTGTATAATAAACATTATGATTCTCTTAAAGATAAAGAATATGCTAAACACCCTGCGTTCTGGTTGGCAGATAAACGCTATCTAGATGAAGCACCAAGCCACACAAACGATAGGATTGATGAGTATGCTTTTTATACAGAGAAATTTTTAGACATAATTAAAAGTAAAAAACCTAATTCAGCCATATCAAAGGTTGCTCAAAATCGTTCAGAGATGGTCAAAAAAGCAATCAATGAGAACAAGTTTACCAGAGATGAAGCTATTCAATATCTTGGTATGGGGAGTTGGTTATGAAAAAATGTCAATCTATTTGCGATATTGATAATTGGTGTATATGTGAAGCAGTTCAATCTTTAGAAACTCAAATAGAAAAAGATATGAAAGATTTATCAGTAAAAGAAAAAAAATATTATTTTTTATGTCTAAATGAGGTCATAAAAAAATCTAATAAAGATAATTAGTTGAATTTATTTTAAGGAGGAAAAAATGATTAACATAATAAATAAATTTAAATATACTTTAAGTTACATTGTAACTATTGTTTTAATAAACATAGGTTTCGTCTATGTGCCATTAATACCTTTTTACGATACAATGTATCCACCAATGAGTTTAATAGTTGGGTTTGTATTTGTATTTAGAGATTTTGCACAAAATGAAATTGGTCATAAAGTTATATTTGCAATGATAATTGGTGCTTTACTAAGTTATGTGATGGCTAATCCCTATGTTGCGATAGCTTCATTAGTTGCTTTTGCAGTATCAGAAGCATTTGATTGGCTCATATTTAGTTTTACAAAAAAACCATT
>VTLG01003562.1_pt1 | contig 27743 bp, 41 predicted proteins | sample 4694571 | NCBI WGS metagenome assembly VTLG01 (sample SAMN12604809, study PRJNA352737) | marine metagenome | biome: ENVO:00000447; feature: ENVO:00000209|ENVO:00000569|ENVO:01000036; material: ENVO:00002151; isolation source: viral sequences binned using virsorter ...
CTGCTGTTACATTACCTATTGTACCACTAAAAACTTCAGAACTATTACTTGCTGCAGTTAAAAATGTAAATGCACTTGCACTGTCATCATAACCAAAGAAACCTAATCTTGCTGCTGAACCATCATGATATCTAAATTCAATACCTCTATCTTTATTATCATCTGAACCCGGAGCACTATCTCCACCTAAAGTAAATACTGGGTCATCAACTGTAGTTGTTGTACTATTTACAGTTGTTGTAGTTCCATTAACAGTAAAGTTTCCAGTTATAGTTAAGTTATCATTAATAGTTACTTCAGAAGTTGAATGACCAATTGAAATTGGTACACCAGAAGTTGCAGTACCTATTGTTATACCATTAGATGTATTAGAGTTATCTATATTTAAAGATGTTGTTGCATCTAATGAAATAGTCGTACCATCAACAGCAAATGTACCATCAATGTCTGTGTTATCTAAATTTGTTGTTCCATCAATATCTATATTACCAGATATATCTAATTCTGTTGCAACTATTTTATCATTAAATGTTGCAGCACCTGCTTCACTCATATCAAGAGTTAAAGCTGTTATATCAGAACTTGAATCAGTTCCTTTGAATATAATATCAGCATCACCTGCTTGAGCATCTATAGTAATATTACCAGAAGATGTTGCTAGTGTTACTGCCGCATCACCTGTTGAAACATCATCGGCTGCTACACTTGCACTTGTATAAGTATTAAGTGCTGTAACAGCAACTTGTTTCATAGTGCCGCCATCATTTAAGATAATTCTATCTGCATCAACAATAGTTACTGAAGAAGCACTATTATCCCCATCTAAAATATTTATTTCTGTTGCAGTTGCCGCTACATTTGTACCACCAATATCAAGAGTAGTCATTGAAACTTCTCCTGCTACTGTTAATACTCCACTAGTTAAAGTTAATAAATCTGTATCAGATGTGTGCCCTATAGTTGTGCCATTAATATTAATATTATCAATAACTGCTTGAGTTATTGCACTATTAGTACCTAAAGTTGCACCATCAATACTACCACCATCTATATTAGCAGTATCAGCAGCTAATGCATCTGTAGTAACTGTACCATCAAAATATGCATCTTTAAATTCATATGAACCAGAACCTAAATCTATATCATTATCTGTTACTGGTAAAATGGAACCATTATTAAATGTAAATTGATTATCTCCACCTGCTGCAATAGTTATTACATCTGAACCACTAAAAGTAATTGATGTATTAGTATCACCATCACCTGCAATTGAATCTAATTGTAAAGAACCTATATTTGTAATATCTGCATCACTAAAGTCTAAACTTCCTGTAACATCAAAATCTCCACCTACAGATAAATTACCTGCAACTGTTGCATTAGCACCACTAAACGTTACTGCTGTAGTAGTACCAGATTTAATTATTAAATTTCCAGAAGTATTTGTTGCACTACCAAAAGTAGTACCACCATCTTTAAAGAATACATCTCCGCCATCAGCATCTAGTATAATATCTGCTGCTGCATCAACTGTTAAATTATTTGCAGAAACAGTTAAATCTGTTCCGTCACCTTCAATCTTTTCACCATCATTACCAAAAGTTAATCCTACATTAGCAGGAATATTAATATCAGTTGTTGCTGTTAAATTTAAATCAGCACTTGCACTAATAGTTAAATCTGTACCATCACCTTCAATTTTCTCTCCGTCATCACCAAAGGTCATACCAATGTTAGCCGGTACATTTATATCCGCACCAGATGTTAAATATAAATCTGTGCCATCACCATAAATATATTCTCCACCTTCATCATTAAAGTATAATCTTTTAGTGCTATCTATAACAATATCATCAGCAAATTTAAAGTGGTCTTCATCTTCCATCCAATATAAAACACCATCTGATGTTTCACCATCAAATGTCATTGTAATATCAGTACCTGCTGTACCTGCTCCAAATGTTAATGTATTACTAAGTAATTTTGAAATTGGGCCACCTTCAGCAGCAGTTCCATCATGAGTATGTCCAGTACTTACTGCAAAAGCAGCTAATATCTGGTCAAATTCATCATTAAAATGTGATGCTTCAATGACCGCACCATCTGAAATAGTACTTTGTCTTGTATAGGTCGCTCCCATTATCTTCTTCCTCCGTTAACGTATTCTAATTCAAATCCTCGTAAGGATAATGCTTGTTTTGTACTTTTATCTTCTAATTTAAATGCTACCACAAATCCAGAACCTTCTACTGATACTCGTTCAAGTGGAAATCCAGATGAACCATATGCTGCAGTTCCATATGTACCAGTTCCATAAAATGCTGCAACTTGTGCAGAAGAAAATGAATAAGAGTCTGGTTGAGGTGTTTCTGTATCATCATAATTATATCTCAATTTAAATGTTTGATTTGTTGTGTCCATAGCTTCATTAACTTTATAATTAACTAAAGCTCTTTGCATAGTTTTTCGTATTCCAGGGTCTCCTAAAGACATATCTGGAGAACGATAAAATCCTGTTATAGTATAAGTAGTTCCTGCTCTTGTAAATGAACCACCAGATTCTTGTTTATATACATAGCCATCATATCCACCATGTATTGTTGTTTCTGTGTCACTTATAAAAAATGAATCAGTACAAGAAGGTTTTAATCCTCTTAAATCTGCATATTCAAATCCTAATGTTCCTGTTTCTGGATTTGTTTTTAATACAGCTAATATACCTTTTGCTGCTGCCTCTGTTTGTGCAGTTGTTGGATAAAATAATCTATACTGTGATTTATTTCTTATAACTGTTGAGGTAATATTATCTGTTCCAATATCACCAATTCTATCTTGTATTTGTTTTGATACTGTACCTAATTCTACGTCACCAATTCTTTCTGTACCTGCAATAGTTCTTAAACCATCTGGTGCTAAATAAATTAAGTCACCCCCAAGCTCTTGAATACTCTTACCATCTACACATCCAATTCTACGAGTAACTGGTACAATAGCAAAATCTGAAGTTGTAGTTCCACTTAATTTATAAATTCTATCTTCTCCAAATATAAATAAATCTTCACGGAAAACTTTAAGTCCAACTATTGTAGTATCAACTAATATTGTTCCACCACCAGTATCAAAATCATCTTCTGTATAGGGGCCAGAATATTGTACTGTTGAAATAGCATTTGACATTCCGGCATAAAACATATGATTTTTATATGATGCTACAAATTTAGGATTTGTTGGGGCAGTTCCACCACCTGTTGCATTGATAACATCTACATTATAACTTGTATCAATACTAAAAGCTGCATCGGCACCAGTTGCTATCATTATTTTTTCTGTACCATTATAATTATAACGTTCAAAATCATAACGATATGTAGTACTTTTTCCCGTTACAATAGAAGTCCAAGAACCGCTTGTACCTGCACGAGATACAGTACCACCTCTAGCTGCTAAAACAACATCATTAAATATTGCAGCCATATCCACAATTTCACTTGATGAAGATACTTGGGGTACAATATTAGAATTATAAGCTGTTGTTCCTAATACTTTTTTATACCCGCCTGCTATATCTGGTTCAAAATTAGTAAGTTGTAGTGCTTCTCCAGGTTTCATTGAGAATATATCTTTATTTAATACTAAGCCTCCATAACAACTAACAACTGTTGGTGCTATTTGTGATGTATTTGGCATTATGCACTAACTCTTAAATTTATACGTTCATCTCGCATGTATTCTTGTTTTGAAACTAAATCAGAACGTAAACGCTTTAATCCTTCTTCAAATTCTCTATTTGCAATCATTGCGTGTTCTGGGTCAGAACGAAGATTATAAGCATAATAACTTCCTCTAGATACAATTAAATCCGCATATCTATCGTCTAAATCTGGTTCATCCCCATGAGCTGATAATTCAGTGTGTTCTTTCCAATATTCAAAAACTATTCTATAATCACTTTTATCTGGTATAGGTGTTAATCCTAATTTACCACTTTGTGTTTTATAAATATATCGTGGTTCAGCATAATTTGTACTAATATTTGCTAAATCTCTTTCAGAAAATCTCCTTACCCAATCATCATATGATATATATTTTAATTTTTGAACACCAATATTTCTTGATATTCTAACATAATCAATATCTAAATTTGTTGATGTCACAGTATTATTTAAAGTTACATAACTTGTTTGTGCTGTAGCTGTAAAAGTAGTATCTAATACAGCACCTTCTCCAAAATCTTCTACAGTTAATGTTGTACTTAAATTTTGTGTTCCTTCTGCTGCTGTTCCTACTTGTACTTTTAATGCTTGTCCTGCACTATGAGAATCAAATGTTTTTACTTGTATTCTATATTCTGCATCTTTTGTTGTAGAAAAAGATTGATAAATAGCATAATCATTTAACCTTGCTCTTCCATTACCACCACTATTATAAGCTGCACTTCCCGAACCTGCTATAGTTGTCCAACTATTTATATTAGAAGTAAATTCACCATTAGTAATTAATTCATTTGGTTTTAAATAAAATGTATCCCAATCTATTTTACGCCATTGTAAATCACCAGATACTGGAGAATTAGTTGTTGGTAAAGCGTATTCTCTTTGTCCAGAATTGGTTATATGATATGTTTCTTTATGAAGACTTGGTAATTCTTCTAATTCATTATACACATCATGTAAAGCACGATTAACAAAATTTTTAACAGAAGTTTGTATTCCACGACTACTACTAAAATTAGATGAAGTCATTTCTACTTCATTTAATGCGTTTAATACTCTATTTGATAATACTAAATATGTTGCCATTATACTCCTGTTTTATTTAATCCTGCTATTGGAAAACTTTTAAATTCTATACAGTACGCATCTACTGCTGTTACTGATTTATATTCTGTAGATTTATTATTGTATGCCTCATAAAATTCATATCTTGCTACTTGACATTCTTCCTCATCTGGATATATAAATCCATTATATTTAACTGAAGGTGCGTTTGGCATAGATACTAATACTAACATAAACCATATTTTAATCATTTTAAACTCGTTATATGGGGCATTAAAGCCCCACTATTTAATTTATTTTAATTTGTTTTGGTTGCTTTTCTTTTGGTAATTCTTGTACCAATGTTATATTAAGCATACCATCTTTTAATTTAGCTTCTTTAACATTCATATATTCAGATAATTTAAATGATTGTTTAAATGTTCTCTCCGCTATACCTTTATAAAGATATTCTTTTTCTGAAGCACCAAATCCAGTATCTCCAGAAATATTTAGAGTATTTTCTTTTTGTGTTACAGAAATATCTTTTTCAGAAAATCCTGCTACAGCAAAAGTTAATTTATACTCAGAGTCATTCACCTTTTCAATATTATAGGGTGGATAACTACTTGGGCGAAAGTCAGCTATATCGTTAAATAAGCTGTCAAACCCCACCGTCATTGCCCGAAATGGGCTTAGGTCTATCCTTGTCATTTTTGTCCTCCTTATTAAGCAAGGTTATTAATGTATCTAATTTATTTTCTATATTAGATACTCGTTTCTCTAGGTCAAAATTATCTGCACCCATAGAAACAATCTTTTGTCCGGAAGCAATTTTTGATGCCTTCCGTAAATCATGTACTGCCATAAAGCCTCGTAGTTAAAAAGGGGGCACAAGGCCCCCTAAAGTTAGTTATTATTGAGCTGTATCGTGTTGAGCGTCAGATTGTCTGTCGTTCTCATCTACACCTGCAACATCACAAAGTACTGCCCACACACGGATTTTACCCGCAGTTGAAGCTGCACTTAGTACAAGTACATCAAGAGTATCAGCAGTTGCTGCTATGTGTCTTGCTGTAGCTGTTAATGTTGAATAACCTGTTGCGTTAGTATCTCCATCTGCATAGATATCAACATCTCCACCTGTAATACCTAAGTCCATAGTTACAGAACTTGAAAGTGCTGTTATCACTTCAATTCCTGCTTCCATAACTAAAGTTTCAGCAGGTAAATCAAGAACACGTAGAACATCATTTTGTGCTGCTCCACTGTCGCCATTGATTGCTGAGACATCAATTGTATTTTCTATTAGATAAGGAACTCTTACTCCAGGGTTTCTTCTAGAAGGTCGGTTAGTTCCACCCGGCCCAGTTACGTCATACGTTGCCATGTTCTATCCTCCCTTAATCTATTAACAAGTGTCTACAATGAAGAGCAGTACTTCTTAATACTTTTCTTCCAAACACATGTAAGCCTCTTACTATATCAGAAAATGAATCTGGGTCTCTTACTACTTCTGTTTTTGCAATAGCATTAGCAGTAGCAGTTGAAGACATATGTCCATATAATACTTTATAGTAATTACTTGTTGTTGATGCGGCAAAGTTATTAGTCATATATAATTTAAAACCATTTACTTGCCCATTTAATACGGAACCATTCCGTAAAGGTGATTTTCCATCACCAGTAACAGAAGCATCCATAAGTTTTGCTGAAGCTTGTCCAAGCTGTTCGTAAAACTCTGGAGTTCCTAAGAACCATCTGTTATCTGTTGGAACGTCTGCACCATGCATTCTTTTAGCAGCATTTGCTAAAATATTTGCAGGGTCTGTTTCTGAAGTGCCGAAACCTGTATCAGTTCCAGAACCATCAGAACCAACTGTAGTACCTGCTCCAGATACCATAGCTGCAATAACGTTTCCATCGTAAGAATCTTTTAGAGCATAAGCTCCAGAAGACGTAGCCAAAGCCTCCCAGTTCACATGAGATTGTCTTTCTTCAATATCGTCAACTTTAAAAGCAAAAGCATTTGCTTGGTCAACAACTAGTTGTAGTTGGTCATCAGCTAAGTTTTGAATAGCTATATGCCCACCTCTAGTATATGAGTTTACACTAATGCTTGGCTCTTTAATAATGTTAACAGTATCTCCGAAATTTTCAATTTCACCTGCATAGTCAGTATTAGTAATATCTTCTACGACTGATGCAGTTCTAAAGAACTTTTGGACTTTTTGGCTGTATATTACCGGTAACCAATTACCCGAAGGTAAGTTAGTATAACCAGCACCTTTTGCAATAGCCATCGTTTAGTCCTCCTATAGACTGTTAGTTAAAGATTTAATTACGAATTCTACCTTCTTGTCTAGCTAAATCAATTTCCTTTTCGTTTTTTAAAAACTCATGAGGCTTCATTTTTGCTATCTCTGCAACACTCCAAATCTTTTTATCACCAGCTTCAATCTCTTTTTTAGTAGTAGAGGTTACTGATTTTGATGCTTCTTTTTTAATATCAACTTTTGATTTTTTAGTAATACCCGCATCCATTTTATATAAATCAATGGCACGAGCTGCTAATCTAGCATTAGATGTATTATCATATAACCAACCTTGAATTTCAGGAGTTTGTGTTGAAACCCATTCATGAAATTTTTCATCTGCCCTAATGTCTGAAAAGTCAGGATGAATTTTTGATAATTCAACTTCTGCTTTATCTTTTGCGACATTTGCTTGAGCAGCTTCTAAATCTTTCATTTTAGTTTCAACTGTCTTAGCCTTTTCACTTGCTTGTGTAGCTGATATAGTTGATATAACATCATACACATCTGGGTATTTATTTCGCCAAGCTTCTATCTCTTCCTTAGTTTTAGGTAGTTTAAAGCTTTCAGCTTTCTCTTCTAACTGAGTTTTTAACCGAGTAGTTTCCTCTTTGTGTTTATTTACAGTAGAATCGTAATGGCGTTTAAGGTCGTCATACCTTTTCTTAAACACCTTCTCTTCAGCATTAACAGGGCGTTCTTCATCGGGAGTGGCTGCCTCTTCTGAAGCAGTGTCCTTTGAAACGGTAGCTGTGTCGTCTGTTTCCTCTTTTTCAGCTTTACGCTTATAAGGGGTAGGCTCGAGAAGAGCCTTAGTTTGTTCCTCTTTTTGTATCTCTGTTTCTTGAGAAACCTGTGTATTTTCTTCCATATTATTCTCCTATTGTGGGTGCTGTTGGAAGAACAGGTGGCCCTAGAGTCGCATAGGGGCTACGACCAATTAAGCGGTCATAGGTGGCCTGTCCATTGTCGGTGCTGCTCCTAAACCAGTAGGTTCTACTGGTGTTGCTGGTGCAGCTTCTGCCATTGCCGTTTCTGGCATTGGCTCTGTAGCAGGAGGGGCAGCATTTGCTGTCATATCCTGTACAAACTGTTGCATAGATTCTTCAGGATTATTTCCTGGATATCTATTCATTATTATTGAAACTGGTATTACCACTACAGGTTCTCCAGGACCTCTATCAGCTACTGGGCTAATATCAACTCCTTTTGCTTGTAGTGCTGCTTTTACATCTTCTGTTAAATGCATATCAAGAACAGAATCATTTGCTGCTCCCATTGCTGGTGCTGGTGCACCCATTGGTTGTTCCATAGGAGGTTGTTGTGCTCCCATTGGATTTCCCATCATTCCATTTGCCATATTTTCCTCCTATCTATCGCCTGGTCTAGGCCCCCCTACAGGGCCATAACTTTGTTTTGGTTTTGGTTTTGGTTTTTGTTTTTGTTGAGGCCTCTCTACTTGTTGTTTTTGTTGAGGTCTATCGATTTGTTTTGGTGGAGATTTCGTTAAAACTGGCCTATCTTCATCTCTACCATAACTTCCACCAGTTCCTTCATCTTTATCTTTTTCTCGTTGTGCTAATCTTTCTTTTCTTTCTGTATCAAGTTGTGCTTGCTTTAATTTTTCTTCCTTAATAGCAGCATCAATAACATCTTGCTGTGTTCCACCAGTTGTTACTGCTGGTACAATTGATTTTCCTTTATAAATCTCATCACCATGAACATTTACATTATTTGTATAAGTTTTCCATGTATCAACTCCTGCTATAAATTTAGCTAAATCATCATTTTTTGGAATATATAAATTTCCTATAAATGATGGTTCATTTGGATTCCATATTTTTCCACCTTTTTTAGCAAAATTAATTGCAAATCTATTTGCTTGAGAATTTAATCCAAATTGTGCTAATCCTTTAATACCAAGAAAAGGTACATTACTTTCTGGTGCACCCATAAATGTTCCCGCTTCATTAAAATAACCTTTTTCCATTCCAAAATTAATCATATCATTATAACTCATATCTCTAAAATCAACATAATTTTGTTCATCATCTTTATCATCACTATCCCCTCCAGGTTCTCCTACATAAGCTGGAGCTTGATAATTGGGGTCTGGAATACACTGTTTTAATACTTCATCATAAATGTATCCAGGTGGGCATGGGTCTCTATCTTCATCTTCTGCTGGTGGTATATCTGCACCATCAGTATCACCAGTAGGAAATGGTGTATCTGGAGTAGTATATCCTTGCCAACTAGGAGTTTGTCCAGTTGGATAATTATATGCTACTTCTGTAAAACTCCATTTATCAGTATCATTATCATAAGTTAACTGTAAATTAGTTGCTGGATATGTTGCTGCTGTCATTCTTTTTAAGTTGCTCCCGTAGTGCCAGTAGTTCTCTTAGAGAAGCTAGCTTCCCCTGGTTGCGGAATACCTCCAACTCCGATGTTGCCACCTCCAACGCCAGTTGCGTCTTGCGGATTTGCTCCTGGAGGAGCTTTTCCACCTTGAGCCATATCGGGTTGTTCACTACCGCCTTGATTTCCTTGATTTCCATTTGCCATCCCCATTATTTTTGCAAAAATTGCTGCCCGTTCAGGGTCATTAATTAATTTTTCAGGTTCTATATCAAGTGATTTTGCTATTTCAGATAATACTGAATGCCATTTAACAAATGGTGCAAGATTTTGATTAGAAGCTGTTTGTAAGAAAGTCATCAATCGTTGAGACCTTACTTCTTTCTGCATTAATGACGAAGTTCCCCTTGCTTTAATATCAAGGTCGCCTCGTATTTCTGGGGTATCTTCATTAAATTGCATATTCCAAGCGAATAATGCTTCACCTAGAGGTCGTATTAAATAGTCATCAATATTTTTAACAACAGTTTTAATACTAAGAGCTGCTGCTCCCATTAACATAGACATACCGGCTGCTGTTCTAGTTGTAGATTGTACGCCAGTTGTTCCATGTGAATATGAAGGTATACCAGTTGCTTCATCTGCTAACTGCCTAAACCTATCAAACATCATTAAATTTTCATTTGCTGTATTAGGAAATTTAACACCATGAATAGATTGTCCTGGCATTCCACTTTGTCTTCTAAATATTTTTCCTGGAAATACTTTCATATCTTGACCAGGTACTAACATTGTTTCATCAACGTCAAATACTAAATTTCCTGCTAAAGCTAAATTATCAATAGCCATTCTTGCATGACCATTCATAATAGTTTGAGAATCATCCATATTTTCAGGAATTCCAATACCAAAAAATTGATAAGGATTTATCTCATATGGGCAAACCATATAAGGTAATCTTGCCGGTGTAAATGGATTTGCTACTAAACGTATTATTTGTCCATTACATACCCAACAATTAACTGATACTTCATCCAGTTCATCCATGTCATCTGACATATCTAATCCAGCTTGTATTGCTAATTCTTTATCGAGATATCCCCAAAATTCTAAAATTTCATATCTATTTTTATCAAATTCATCAGTTGTTTCTCTATCTAATAATGAACTTTCATAACCTCGTGCTTCATAATTAGCACCCATTTTTAATGAATTTCTAATTGCTTCTGGTCTAAAGAAAGGTCTATTAATTAAATCACGAACTTGTGTTTTTGTATAATTATGTCTTTGAATAACATAATCTGCATCATTAATATTTACTGCATCAGGGTCAGGATAAAAATCCCAACAACTAACAGCTTCAATTTTAGGAACTAATTTTGATTTAGGAGAATACATATTCCCCATTTCTTCGTCTTGTTCCCAATTATGAATTGTTTTATCATAACTAAATGGTCCTTTAATAATTCCAGTTCCAAGTAAAGCCATTTCAAATAATGAATGTCTCATTACTGAAATTGCACTTGATTCTTCTAATTGGTCATGAATTAATCTTTGCATATTTCCAGCAGATATTTCTGCCGGACTAATTTGTGGTTCAGAACGAGAATCTTTTGATACTCCTTCTGTAAACTCTGCCCCACTATATTCATCTTTTAATCCACCAAGAAGTGATTCATAAATAGCACCAGGTTCTAAATCTTGACCATCTCCAGGAAATCCATAAGGACTTTCTGGTTCTTTTTGTGTTTCTTGCTGTGGAGATTTTGATACATGTGCATACTCAGCAATATTTTCTGGTATTGATGTTGGTTCAATTCCTAATGGAAATTTTCCACTTGAAAATAATACTTCAATAAGCTGTCCATATGCTGCCATTACTTTTGTTTTTGTAATTTTAACAAAAACTTTTGATTTTTCACTTTCAGTAAAAGCCATATCATTACCATAGACTCCTCTATAGTTTCTATATGCTCTTAACCATCTTTTCTCATCAAATTGACGAGCATTTTCAGACGCCTGAAATTTACCTTTTATAGTGCCAGCAAGACTATTGTATGCATCTTCTTCGGAATCTCCGAGTGCTATAATTTGGTCTTCAGCCATTATTTAGTTATTAAATGAACCTTGTTTAATCTTCTCTTTTGACCATGATGCAGGTTTTGCATTTGCTGCTTTTCCGCCAGCTCCAGAAAATTCTCCATGCTTATACTCTTTCATAATACCTGAATCTAATTTTTCTCTTGCTGGAGTTCCATCAGCAACTTTTGAAAACTCACCATGTTTATATTTTTTCATTATTTCTGACATTATTTTCTCCTAATAATCTTTTTCATTTGCTTTCTTCCAAAATGAAGATTGCACATGACTGTTTGGTTTACTTGGATAATCTTTAGTAGCTATCTCTGGGTCAGCTTCTCCGCCATACGCAGATAAGTTAAGATTATTTTTATTTTTCTTTTTTGGATAAGGCATACCAAGTTCGCCTTGTTTATATTTTTTAACAATTGGTTGTGGCATTTAGCCCTCCTTTATTTTTTCTTTAAAATAATCTATTAATTTAGGATTATCTACAAGAACTGTTGTTAAACCATTAGTTAAACCATTAACTAATTTTTCTTCCTCTTTATCTTCTAATTCTATATTCCATTGGTATACTATTGCATGTAATATTTCATGTAATAAAGTATTAGCGTGAGAAACTCCTTTTTCATCGGCTGCATAACCAATGATTCCTTCTTTCGAAAAGAATTGACCATGAGCTTCATTAGCTGTAGCTACAGTCTGTTTCCATTCTTCTAATTTATAATCTCTATAACCTACTTTAATTTTTTCTGGTATATTCATTAGTATCCAAATATGCGGTCAGCAGGTTTAAAACTTTTTTCTTTTTGTGTTTGTAGAAATGTATCATTCTTATTACTATATGGATGTAAAGGTCTTGACATAGCACCATAACGAAGAGCATCATATGCGTGGTCTTCTGCATGTGTATCAACATCTTCCGGATTATTTTTATCCGTTGGAAGAAGTGGTAATGTTTTTAATAAATTTCTACAATTATTAAAAATTCTTAAACCTGGTTCTCCTGTTTTTTCATCAATTCGTAAACGTTTATGCAATTCTAATTTTCCGTTTATTCTACTTTTTGGTGACCTATCTGATGGTCTCCATTTACATCCTTCTCGAATCATAGTTTCAGCAATACTAGGACCAACATCTCCTCGTTTTGCCCAAGTAGATGAATCAAGAACTCCATAACGAATATATTCTCCGTCTTCTGCTTCTAATACTTTTTTTGCAAATATATCAGCTGTTACTCTTTGTGTATATAATTCTCTATATACCCATAAATTATTATCAAAATCAACAGCAATCCATAAACAGCAAGCATAAGAAGAATAACCCCAGTCACAAGTACGAAACCTATGCCAGTTACGAGGTATTTCAAAAGGGTCACTAATATGTTTAATTGCATCAAATTCAGGAAATGCACAATCTTCAAAAGCAGTCCAATCCCCTTCTAGAAATTGTTTTCTTTGTACTTCTGGTAATGATGATAACATAATCATGTAATCATCTGTTTGCATTAAATATGGGTTATCCTGTAATTTAGCAGGTATAAATCTTCTTGTTATTTTTTTCTGACCCACCACTGTGTCAATAATAACATCAAATGATTTATTTGCTTCTGCTGGGTCAACAAACATTTCTTTAACCCACATTGAACCAATATTACCCGGATTTCCTGTTGCTCGCATATATACAGGTATTTCTGGGTCTACACTTCTTAGGGAGGAACGCAAAAAGTTATAGATTTCTGGAGTAGGATATTGAGGTAACTCATCTATACCTATCCATGTATAGGATTGTCCTTGATAACGAAGAACATCTGTTAGATTTTCTGCATAACCAAATTCAATTCTTGCTCCTGATGGAAATCGCCATTCTTTTTCTTGCTCTCTCCATTTAGCACCAGGAAATGCTCTGCCATATAAACGTTGAGAATGATTAATCATATCTCTAAGTTCTGGCATTGAACGTCTTAATAATAAAGCTCGATGGTGTTGTTTATGACAATATCGTAGTGGGTCTACAAGCATGGCATAAGATTTGCCTCCACCTCTTGCTCCGCCATAGAAAACTTCTCTTTCAGAAGCTGCTAGAAATTGTGTTTGAGGACCATCATTAGGTTCAAAAACAATATTTTCTTTTACATGTTCCTGAATGGAAGGGGTGAGAGTTTCTATTTCGTCAGATTTAATAACTGATGAATTTTTTCCTTTTAATGCATTATCAACTTTATGCACTGTTTCTTTTCGTTTTTGTGCATTTACAATCTTACTTTGAGCTTTAGCAATTTTTTTATTTTGTTCTTTAAGAACTTGTCTAGCAGAAATTTTAGCTTTTGTCTCTAAACTGAGAGTTCGCTTTTGTGGTTCTCCACGTTTTCTACCAGCATTTGCTTTTGGCTTTGGTGGTTCGATTTTTTCCATTTTTCGTATATTTTTTTTAATCCAACATGACTAAGTTTTCTATTTGTCTTTCTATATAACCAATTTGCCACTTCTCGATAAGATGAATTTTGTAAATACTTTATTGCCTGTTCAAGAGCTTCTAATTCTTCTGGAATAGGCTCGATATAATTAATATTATCTGCAAGCTTATATCCAAATGGAATTGTTCGTGCTTTACGTTTAATTAATTCCATCTTTTGGTGGTAATATAAATATTCCGTGAGCTACTTGAGCATTTATATCTACTTTTTCTCTTTTTACTAATCCAACTCTATCAAGAATTTGTTTTGCTGCTTCCATTCTAATATTAGCTCCAGGAGTCATTCCATCTTCATCTAATGCATCAACTAATCCTTTTACTGCTTTTGCAGAATGTAACGCAAGAGAATATTCAGCTCTTTCTATAATTTCATCTTTTAATGATTTAATAACTTTAGGATAAGAATGTTCAGAGTATCCTGCAAGTTCTCCTGCTTTTTTTGGATTACCCTTGGCTTCTCCAAATAATAAATCAATAAAAGTCTTTTGCTGAGTAGTTAGTTCTTTGTTTTGTTTTTTTACTGGTAACATTTTTTTTAGGTTTTGTAAATATTTTCCACCATGCTTCTACTAATCCATAGGGGTCATCATGAGGATAACCAATACAATTAAGCCCAGCGTCTTTTTTGTTTACTTTTTTCTCTTCTTTCTTTCGACCACTCTGGGATATTTTTATTTTCTTTTTCACGTTGTTTATAACCTTTCTCTGCTGTTGCTAAAATTTGTTCTCTTGCTTTGTCTTCTTTTCCACCCATATCTGATATAATAGATAAATTAGGAGCAGATATAACTCTTCTAATATTATTATCCCTACACGGAAAGTTTCTTTTATGGATAGGAAGATGTTCTGTAAATCTTTCCCCAGTTTTTTTATTTTCAAATTCATATAATGGCATTAGGCATTATTTGCTTCATAAGATTCATGCTCACAACATTTACATTCACATTCTCCACCACAACATGAACCACCATTACTACAATGACAAGCATGCCCACATGTTTTACAATTTCCACAATCATTTGGTTTCATATCTTCATTCCTTAAATGCCATCCATATCGTTGACTCCAGATGGCTTTCTTTATCACTTTTTTCCTGCGTTTTTATTTCGTGGAAATGACCTGTTTGATTTCTTTGTTCTAAGTGTCAAGTTCTTTTTTGAATTATTCATCGGATTTCCATCTTTATGATGAACATCCATACCTTTTTTACCAGATTTTCTATTTGCTTTATTACGAGAAGACCGTCTTTTTATTTGAGCCGGTTTACCTTGATAATTATCGTATTCTTTTCTATAATTTCTAGTAGGCATACTTGGATGTTTTGGATTTTTTCTCTTTTTGAGATTTCATACCCAATTTACCCTTTTTAGGTGCCGCTTTACCCATTCTAGCTTTTACACCAGACTTAGCTTTAGCTTTTCCTTTACCTAATTTACCATACATTGCCATATTTCTTCTCCTATGTAATATTTTCTATGAGTTTTTTAATTGATTGATAATCTTTTTTATGTGTTTTTCTATAATAATGAAACTTTTTAAACTGTTTTTGTAGATTTTCTTTATGTTTTCTTTTATCATCATTAGATTTTGCATTATAATATTCTTGACTTTGTTTAATTATATCTTCTTTTAAGCTGAACAGGCTAGACATTCTTCTTCTTCAGTTGTATTTACTGATGCTTGTGTCTGTTTGAGCTTTTGATTTTCTGCTCTAAGTTCAATTCTATCCCCATATGCCTTTTCTAACTTATTATAAAGATAATCCTTATCTTCTTTTAGTAATTGTACGTCTCTTTGTAAGTTGGAGACGGTTTTCATTAAATCTTCAATCATATCGTTTGTTGTCATTTTGTTCTCCAGGGTTTAGGGTATAGAAACCAATGGAAAACTTGATGTTCCATCGGCAGTTAATTAGTAGAACTCGTGTTTAAAGTGGTGAGTTCCTAGACCACCAATGGAATTTATATATTATCTATAAGGTGTAAAGCCTCTGTGTTAGTAAAGAGTGTGTGCTATCTTGCCTAAATAAATAATATATAAGTACTATTATAGTGACTTATTAGAATTTGTCAAGTTTTTTTTTATTTTTCTTGACAAATCCGAAAACAGGTATATAATAGTATTAGGCCCCCCTGAGGCCCCCCTTATGTCTATAGCTAGGGGTACATAAGGAACATAAGAGTGTGCCTCGAGTTGGAGCTTTAGTGGTTAACAAGCTATTTGGGTATTTTTCCAGTGAGTGCGTATTCAGAATAGGGGGAGGGGTGGGGTGGCACCTGCCTACCCTAAGTCCTAGAAAATTTTTTAAGTTTTCCCAAAGTGAACTAGATTATTTTCAAGTTGAGTTGTGATTACTATCATTATATTACCAGAAATTTTTACGCTCGCTCGCAAGCTCGCTCGCTAGTTTCCTTGAGATTACCTTATGTGTTCCCCTTGTATTTCTTTTGTTGCCTTAAGTGTAGCTTTATTGTCAGCATAGCTGACTTATGTACTATCACGGAAAGAGTCCAGAACAAACACGGAACACTTTTCATGTGAAGAATGTTCTCTTAATGTTTCCTTTTGGTTAACACTTTGGAAAGTAAAAGGTAGCCCTTAATGTTTTTAACACCTTAACGATAACCTTAATAAATACCCCTATATTTCAATGACTTACACAAATACTATACTTTTGTTAACCATAGGTATAACATATTGAAATATAACGATTATTTAATGCTATTCTTAACAGAAAGTTTTTGACCTAAGCATATAAAACTGATAATTACTTTAGATATTAACCCTCATAACTGAAAGGAATATTATGAGTAAAGCGACTAAAGAAGAAGCAAGAAACAATAATATTGATGATTACAAGTTATCAATATTATTTGATATTCTTGTCAAATCTACTGAACATAAAGCCATGATTAAAGAATTTACTACTGATGAAAATGGCAAGACTATTAGTAGAAAGAAAGACGAAATGGCACAAGCTGTTAAAGATTGGTTTAAAACTTTAACGCCTGAGAGTGTTATTTCTGACTGTGGAACGCCTGACTTTCACTCAGGAACTATGGAAGAACTTGGAACTGTTGCATTAAATTTGGCAACGCTGAAAGTTGATGCTCAAGCAATATTGGATAATAGCTTGAAGCAAGATATTACAGATACAAATTTAATTAGTACCCTGAGCAAATCTTGTTATCCAGTTGTTTCAAATCTTATGGCTAGAACTAAGTCTAATGAGAAATGGACACAATGGAAAATTATTGATTTAATTTATAAATCAGTAGACTATAATCCATTATCTAAGGAAGAAGATTTTGTTAAATCTAATTCTTTTGAGATTAGAGCAACAAGAGTAGCTAAAAGAATTGCTGTATGTGTTGAGAGTTTTAACCCATTAACAAACCAATTCGCTGATACTGAACAAGGTTATAGGTTCAACGAGGAAACGGGCGAGGCTGAATTGCCCTATGCTGTACTTGTACCTAAATTGCCAAGTGCTGTTGCTGGGAGTGATAAAACAATTCTAGTAGATAATGACAGCGAACAGGCGAAAGAAACTTATATGCCTGTTAGTGTTAGAATACTAGATGACCATTACGCCAACGCTTACAAAACCAAACGCAATAATGATGATGATAAAGATTTAACCCAAGAACAAAAATGGTCTGAAAGTCTTATTAAATGGTTAGGTAAGAAAGAGGAACAGTATCAGAAATTTATTGATACCAAAGGCGTAAAATCTAATGCTGAGGTTGTAAGCGAAGATGTATTTGAAACCATTGAACGACTTGGATTAGCTATTGATAATTTCATAGGCACACGCCAAGACGCTGAAACAATGGCAAGCAATATAGAAGGCACACCAGAAGAAGAAACAGAAGAAGGGACAGGCACAAATGGTTAAGCACTTAATGATTTTAACTTTAATTATTCAAGCTGTTTTATTGTTTGCTTTAATGACTGATTACAGCCCCTTTAGATACGGATTACTAAACGATTGGTTATTGGTGGCGTTTAGTATATCAGCAGTTTATAGTTGGAATTATATATATAAATATTAAACTGTTGAATTTCCTCGATAAAGCCCTAGTTTTAATTAGCTAGGGCTTTTTTTATTGCTACTATCACAAGTTGAGCCGTACTATCACAAGTTGAGTATATACCCCAAAATTTTTTTCGCCCTCGCAAGCTCGGGCGTGAAGTGGACAGCAAAGCTGTCTTTATATGATTATAATGTGAATCCCGCTGGGATTCCGGTTTATATAGCTATGTACTATCATAAAAAATAAGCCGAGAGCCACCTTAAATACCAATAAAAAATATGCCAAGAGATTTGACTGAACTGGAAAATTTTGATAAAAAGAACAAATAATTAACTGAAAGGATTTAAAATGCAATTAGATTTATTTACAGAACTTAATGGTAAGTTTAAGTATTGGAATGACTAATGAATACAGTTAGGAAAATATGTAAAATGGAGGGTATCTGCTACGACAGAAAAGTAGCTGAGGGATTAGAAAATTTAGAAAAATATTATTCTACAAGTGAGAAAAAAGAACTCAATATTATGGATATGAACTTAGGTCATGTTCTTCGAGCATTCTCTAAAACACTTGAAGAAAATAACAAATTAAGAATAAAACTAACTAATGGTATAGATTCTGCCTCATATAAAGAGGGTTGGAATAATTGTTGGTCAAAAATACAATCAGCTATACTTGAATGATTCATTATCCTCCTAAAATAATGATAAAAAGCCCCCTCAATGTAGGGGGTTTTTTTTGACATAAGAACCCAATTAGTTTATAAACAAATAATAATTAACAAAGGAAAACAAAATGATAACCAATATAATTTTATCCTTAACTTTTATAGTTTTATGTTTTATTGCTGTTATGATTTTTGCAATAGGGCATAATTTAAGTGAGAGCAAAAAATGAATATATTTGAATTATTAGCATACATTTGTGTATTCTGGGCAGTATGGTTTTTTATTGCTTATAACACAATTTTAATATAGGAGATATTATGACACAAAATGAATTTAGTAAATCATTAGTAAAACTTGGCGACTTATTAGAGAAATTAGCTAAACAAGTTGTTGTTCAAGCAAATGCAATAGATAAATTAAATGAAAAAATAAATAAAATTGAGAATCCAAAAATAGAATCTCTTTTTAATATGAAAAGAGAAAATCCATTTAAAGAAGGGACAAATTAATGTCGTGTATATATCATGAAGATAACAAACAAAATATTTATGAAAAAAATTTAGATGAAGTTTCTAAAAGAATAAAAGATATTCCTACTGCTGAAAAAGAAGCACGAATATTAACTGAAAAAGAATTGGAGGACAATCAATGACATTAAATAAAACTTTAGATTATCAAACAAAATTAAATTTACCTGTTTCTTTAGCTATGAGCTATCAATATGGTATGCAAAATAGTGTTATTAGTTTAAATGTTCCTATAAAAGAAACAGATATAAAATTAAAATTAAATATAAAAATAAATGATATATTTAAAATGGATATTGCTGAAATATGTATTGACCGAGATTCTTTTGATAAGGAAGTTAAAAAATTTCTTATTAAAGAATTGCAAGATTCACTAGACGATTAGTTAAATAACTGAAAAACAAGGAGAAATTATGTTATGAAAAAATTATAAATTTTAAATACAAAAACCTATAAAAGAACCCCCCGATAAGCTGGGGGTTTTATTGTACCACCAACACTATATATGTCAAGAGGAAAATTATGTTTTTAGAAATATTAGTAATATGCATTGTCGGAATAATAATCGTCTACCATGCGAGTAATAAATGATTACATCAGATAAACAAGCAAAAGAAATTATGATAAGTTTAGGTAGGGCAAATAAAATGCCCTGTCCAACTTACAACACACCTGCAAAATTATGCAAAACAGGGAGTAAGCTAAGAGAAAAAAAAGGCTCAACTTGTCATGGTTGTTATGCTATGAAAGGGAATTATTTATTTCCTAGTGTTCAAGCAGGTTTGCTGAGAAGATTTAATGCCTTTAAACACCCACGATATGTAGAGTCTATGATTTACATGATAAATAAACATTCAAAAAAATCTGGATATTTTCGTTGGTTTGATTCTGGAGATTTAGCAGATATATCTATGTTAGAAAAAATTGTTATGATATGTCAAGGTACAAGTACTATCACTCATTGGCTTCCAACACGAGAGATAAAAGTTGTCTCAGATTATTTAAAAATATATAAAGAGTTTCCAAATAATTTATTGGTTAGAGTATCTGCCCCAATGATTGATGGAGAGCCATTGAAGTCGTTTAAATACACTTCAACTGTGCATCATAAAAAAAACCCTATAGGTCATGATTGCCCATCACGATTTCAAAATAATGAATGCCGTGATTGTCGTGCCTGTTGGAATAAGGAGGTCAAGAATGTCAGTTATCACAAACATTAAATGTACTTCTTGTGGTTGCAATAATGCCACATTAACACATAAGATATTTAAATTTTTATGTGCTATATGTTATTTAAAAAAACAAAAAAAAGAAAAAATATGATTTGTAATTTGACCTAAGACTATAATTAGTTTATAAACAAATAATAATTAACACCCAAACAAAGGAAAAATTATGGTTGCAAAAACTATGTTAAATCAAACTGTGAGTAGACCAATACTGTATGCCTACGCACAGGAACAAATCGCTAAGACACCGAGTAAGTGGCTTAACGAAAAAAATGAAAAGATACAGGAGTTTCTTGCCTGTATTCCACAAATAAAAGAAATTGTCAAAAATAAGATAAGCAATTTATATCCAAAGGAAGAATTAGCTGTCCTTAAAAAATATGAATTAACTAATCAAGAATCTTGTTTCTGGTTTACTGATAGAGAAGAAGATACAGAAAATAGGCACTCAAGGAATAAAGAGAGGTCTGTTTATGCTAATTTTGCCTGTGATGGTTATGGGAGGCATTATAACTATGGCTCTTCTAAAAAAGAAATAGGCAATCTTGAGCGTGATGATTTAATTGCCCTGTATTATGAGGATATGGTGGCAAATGGAATTGATGTAGTTAAATATAAATTTGTTCAAGAAAATCAATGTGATTATAATGGCAAAAAAATGAATGCATATCATAAAGAAGTTAGCGACATAGCAAATAAAATTGACAAGTATCAATCTAAATTCTTTGAAGATAATGATATGGGTATGGAATTTACTATGCCTAATTCTAATTATTCTTGTTATCAACGAGCACATTTAATTACACCAGAAGAATACCAAGTCCTTATGATTTGGCAAGATAAACTTGAGGGTGTTCGCTTAAAATGGCACAAGCACTATGAAGAAATGAAAAAAAAATTTAAAGCATATGTTGAACTTATTCGTCATTCTAAAAACCTTGAGCAAGTTATAGAGAAATGGTCTGAGGCTGAAAATGTTAAGCATAAAATTACAGGCACAGGCACAGCTTTAACTTTATCTTCTATATCTGAGAGTATTATACAACAGGATATGGCAGAAAGAAAACTTGCTGATACTGTTGCTGTTGTTGTAACACCTAAAGAAAGCGTAGGTGTGTAATGTGGAGTTTTGAATACGATACAGGCAGTAGTAGAGATGACAGTCTATGGTATGCTGATGGGAATAATCAAGTATCTTTTTATAAAGAATCTGAACACCCAACGCATTTTGACTTTACTTTTGATGATGTCACTCATCTTGGTCATGATGCAGGAACAGCAGGAACGCATTGGTATCTCACCATAGAAAAAGACTTGGGTAATGGTAGGTCAAGAAAATTCTTTGGTATAAACATTCACGTAAATGATTGGCTTAAACTATTCACAAGAGAAATGGATAGAGCAAGACAAGGGCTTGAACCTACTAGGTATATGGCTGTGAGGGCAAAGTCAAATTACTGGGTTGAGCCTCATTTGTGCAATCCTGTGATTGATTCCTCATTGTATCCTGCAAGTCAAAAGGCTAACCAAAAGAAAATGGTGGCTTAATGAAAATTATATTATCATTACTTTTTGTTTTTGTTTTATCTAGTTGTTCCTATAAAATAAAAGTAGGCAAAAGGTGTATTGACAATGAACAAGGAGGTCAATCATGGAGTAGAATATGGTTTGTTCAAAAAGATGTTGAGTTTACTCAATGCGAACAATAAAGTTTAAGGTGATAATCTTCCGATAGTCGCCTTAATTTTAGTAGTAGGCATAAATATAACAGGTTTCTTAGTAACTGGTCATTGTTGAAATCAAGACGTTAAAAAAGGAAGGCTTACTAAGTGCTACTAAATATGGCTTGGGTAGTGCCAAGAGGATTGTGTTTGATGTCTGTATTGAAGGGAGATTAAGTTCCTGTCATCAAAGTTCTAGCTAGATACTATGACACAAAGTAATCAAGAGTTCCTAAAAACTACCCAAATTTATGTGGGCAGTAGGTTATTGCTGTAATAAGGATATCGCCCTACTGCTCACTTAAATTTCCGTAAGGAGAGGGGTTTACTGACGAGTAAACTGATTGTGAAGAAAAGATAATCCCGTCACACTCCTTACGAAAGTTTAAGAGTTTGGGGATATAGGGTGTTAATCCAAATCCCTCTAGCAAAGATAGGGTGTTAATCCAAATTTGCTAGCTAATAGCCAAGTGTGGCTGGTGTTAAAACGATTAATTTCTAGTGTATACCCACCAGCCCCTTGACTTATTTTAAAAAAACAACTATAAATCATTCTATGAATTTTAATAATCAATTACAAATTATCGAAGGTATCATTCAAGGTGATGAAGTGGACACACGAATTGATTGTCCATTTTGCAATCACACTAATACATTAACAATTAAAAAATCAGAGGGCAAACTTATGTGGTATTGTTTTCACGCCTCATGTGTTGCGAAAGGAAATATTCAAAAAGAAATGTCTATGAAAGATGTAGAATCAAAACTACTATCACGTAATGAACTATCACGAAATAAAAAAAATAAAAAAAAATTTTTTATTCCCAAGAATTTTATCTCTATTTATAATACAGAAAAGTGTACAGATTATTTAAAAAAAAATCATTGTATGAATGCTTATATGAAAGGATTAACTGATATACGATATGATATAAAACAACACCGAGCTGTATTTTTAATAAAAGAAAAAAATGAAATTCGTGGAGCTGTTGGTAGAGGATTAAATTCAGAAGTATATCCAAAATGGTTTATGTATGGTGATAAAAGTTATCCTTTTATGTGTGGTCAAAATGATATAGCTGTAGTAGTTGAAGATTGTGCAAGTGCTTGTGCTGTTTCTGATTTTTATTGTGGAGTTGCACTAATGGGTACAAGTTTACCAGAAAGTTATATACCAGTTCTTAAAAAAAACTTTCGTAAAGTAATTATCGCACTTGACAGAGATGCAACAACCAAAGCATTTGACATAAGTAATCAATTAAGATATTACATAGATACTCAAGTAAAGATACTTGAAGAAGATTTAAAATATTATGGAAGTAATCAGATAGAAGGAGTATTAAAATGAACATATTTTTTTTAGACAAAACGCCAGAATTTTCAGCAGAATATTTGTGTGATAAACATATACCTAAAATGTTTTTAGAATCGGCACAGATGTTATCTACTGCTGTCCAAACACATATAGGTAAAGTAGATTATTTATATAAATCTGCGTATCCAAATCACCCCATGACAAAATGGGTGGGACTTAGTAAAGGCAATTTTGATTGGGCTTTTCAAAATGCTAATTGTATTGGTCAAGAATATTTTAAAAGATTTGATAAAATACATAAATCATCTAAAATATTATTAAATATTTTATCTAATAACCACAGGGAGTATATTCCAACAGGTAAATTTACTGAACCACCTCAATGTATGCCCGATGAATACAAAGATAAAGATTATGTAACTGCGTACAGAAAATATTATCAAGGTGCTAAAAAATATTTTGCAAAATGGGAACGAGGTGTAACTGCACCAGAATGGTGGTGTAATGTATAAGTTATTATTAATATTAGTACTATTATTTAATACTGGTTGTGCTTTAATGGTAGCAAAAGAAACAGCCAAAGCTATTGATGTTATTTTAAAAGATACACCTAACCCAGAAAAGAAAAAGAAAATATTAGAAAAGAAAAAGATAAAACAAAACAAAGCTAAAGAGTTTTATTGTAGTAAAGTACAAGATGAAAAGAAGTGTGGTAATTAATGTTTACAGAAATATTTATTAAATCATTAGTTAATTTTTTATATTTGACATTACATAAACAACCTGTTACAAAGGCAAGAATAAAAAAAAATTTAATTTTATTTTTAACAATTTGGATAACAGAATTAAGGAAGTCTAAAAAAAATGCGAAAAAAATTTAAAAGAAACGTTAAGCCTAGAAGTCAAGTTTTTAGAAGGGGGGCAGTACACGATAGAAAAATTAAAAAAAATTATACCATACGCCCATGTCTGGCATGTAAAGAAGATTTTAAAAGTGAAGGAATTCATAATAGAATTTGTGATTTATGTAAAGGTACAGAAGAATGGGAAATGGGTAATGATTATTCTATAATAAAACAATAAGGAATCTATGACAGCAAATAAAAAATTTGATATTGATTTAAAGTATGGTCAATTGCGAGAAAAACAAGTCCATGATATTTTTAGTAATAAAAAAATAGAAGTTAAAACAGAACGTGATTGGTGGTATAAAACAGGAAATATTGCATTAGAATATGAATGTAATGGAAAACCTAGTGGAATAAATGCTACTGAATCAGATTATTGGATACAAATATTAGCAAAAGGAAATAAAAATCATTGTATGTTAGTTTTTGAAGTTAAAGAATTAAAAAAAATTGTTAAAAAATATAAAGAACAATACACTAGAATGGTTGGTGATGGTCATCGTTCTAAATGTGTTATATTACCTATTAGAAAGTTATTTGAATGTGGAAATTAATTGATTGTGGAACATACCCCTGGTTTGTTATGGAAAAACAAAAGTATTTTCATTGTGTTTATGCAACAACAGGAGAATATAAAAAATTAAGAGTAAAAAGAAAAGAAATACCAATGTACATGATGTCCTGTAGAAGTTACTTAGCATACTTAAAGACTTGGCCCATCGCTACAGCAAAATGTAGACTTGACACAAAGGTTGCAAAGTATTATATAAGACATTGGAAAAACAAAACTAAAACAAAAAGAGTAAAAGAAATTTTAAAACAACTGCGAACTATATGATTGAAAAAGAATTAATTAATTTACTATTAGATAAAGATTTTTATGAAAAAAATAAAAGTCGAGTATCTAAAAGTATGTTCACGAATGGGACAGGAAATTTATACGAAACCATTGCAAAAGCACATGAGCAATCAGATGGAAATCTAACGATTGATGAAATTGAAACATTGCATACACAAGTATATAATCCTGCCCTTACTCGTGCGGCAAAAGAAAATTTTAAAAATTTATTAGATGAAATAAAAAAAGAAAAACCAAATAAAGAAATAGCTAATACTATTTTAGAATCATTATATAAACAAAATTTAGCTAGACAAATAGCTGTTGTGGCGACAGAAATATATAATAATACAAAAGATATAGGTTTTAATGAAATACAAAATTTAATTGATGACTTTAAAGGGGTTAATAAAGAAGAGTATGAAAATATTACTGATAATGTTATTGAATTATTAGAAGCATTAAAAGATAATACAAAATGGAAATTTAATTTAACAGATTTACGAGATAGAGTAAATGGGATTGGCGATGGTAACTTTCTTATCATTTTTGCCAGACCTGAGAGTGGCAAGACAGCGTTCTGGGTTAATTTGGTCGCAGGTCGGAACGGTTTTGCCTCTCAGGGTGCTAAAGTATGTGCTCTTATTAACGAAGAGCCTGCAATTAGGACTCAAATGAGACTAATAAATGCCCACACAGGTATGTCATTTGCTGAAATACGTCAAAATCCCACTAAAACTGGGGAATTATGGTCTCAAATTAAGACTAATTTGCGTATTTTAGATACAGTTGATTGGTCATTAGAAAAAATTGATTCATATGTTGCCAAAGAAAAACCAGATATTTTAGTAATTGACCAATTAGATAAAGTACATATTGAAGGGTCATTTGCACGAACAGATGAAAAACTTCGTGCTATTTATACAGGAACACGAGAGATTGCAAAAAGAAGAAGCTGTGCTATTATAGGTATATCCCAAGCATCAGCAGATGCATCTGGAAAACTTGACATAACATTTGATATGATGGAAAATAGTAAAACAGGAAAAGCAGCAGAAGCAGATGTAATTATTGGTGTTGGGTTTAGAAATAAACTTGATGTTGACCAGGATTTAAGAAGTTTAGCTGTAAGTAAAAATAAAATAACAGGATGGCATGGTGTAATAACATGCAAAATTATTCCAGAATTATCGAGGTACATAGATTGATTACAATATTTGACATAGAAACATCATTTCAAATGATTGATGGTAAACCGGACCCATCACCAAAACATCCAGATAACTTTATTGTTAGTATTGGAATGAACGAGGAATATTTTTTCTTTAAGCATAATCAATATGATGGTGAGCCTCCTGTTAAAAGAGTACAAGAGATTTTAAATAAAACTACATTACTTGTTGGTCATAATATAAAATTTGACTTAGCTTGGATATATGAAGCAGGATTTTCTTATTCTGGAAAAATATATGATACAATGATTGGGGAATATGTTTTAGGAAGAGGAATGAAAAAAAGTTTAAAACTAAAAGATTGCTGTTCAAGGCGTGGGGTGAGTAAAAAATTAGATATAACAGAACAATATATAAAAGATGGCGTATCATTTGAAAAGATTCCTTTTAAAGTTGTAGACGAGTATGGTAGACAAGATATAATTGCAACTACAGCTTTATTTAAATCACAAATGGCAGATTTTAAATTACCAAGGAATAAAGGATTACTAGATACTGTGCGAATAATGTGTAAATTCTGTGCTGTTCTTACACAAATGGAAAATAATGGAATTTATATTGATACTCAAGAATTAAATAAAGTTGAAAAGGAATTTCAAATAGAATACAGTAAATTACGTATTGAAATAGACGCAATTATTCATGAAAAAATGGGAGATACTAAAATAAATCCAGCAAGTCCAGAGCAATTATCCATGTTAATTTATGGTTCAAAAATTTTAGATAAAAAAGAATGGATTCAAGAATTTAATATTGGAATTGATAAATATACAAAAAAACCAAAGAAAAGACCTAGAATGACTAAGCTTCAGTTCCAAAAAGCATTGATGATGCATGTTGTTCCGGTGTATAAAACAAAAGCAATTAGATGTGGGGAATGTATTGGAAAAGGGTATATACAAAAAATAAAAGTTAATGGTGAGCCTTATAAAAATTTATCTAAATGCACAAGATGTAAATCTGAAGGTGTAATTTATGAAGATACAGAAGAAAAAGCGGGATTTAATGCTAAACCTCAATTTGTTTCAGATACATCAGAAGGTGGATTTAGAACAGATAGATTTACTCTAGAACGAGTTGCCACGCATAGTGTAGAATTAGGGGAATTTGTTAAAAAAATAACTAGGTATAATGCTTTAGAAACATACTTATCTACATTTGTTGAGGGTATAAAAAAACATGTAAAACAAGATAGCTTTTTATATCCTAATTTTATGCAATGTATTACAGCTACAGGGAGATTATCAAGTAGAGACCCAAATTTCCAAAATCAAC
>VTLG01011284.1_pt1 | contig 27738 bp, 29 predicted proteins | sample 4694571 | NCBI WGS metagenome assembly VTLG01 (sample SAMN12604809, study PRJNA352737) | marine metagenome | biome: ENVO:00000447; feature: ENVO:00000209|ENVO:00000569|ENVO:01000036; material: ENVO:00002151; isolation source: viral sequences binned using virsorter ...
ACATTAATATTACCAGCAACAGTGGCATCTCCACTTAGAGATAAACTATGAGATGTAACTACACCAGAAACAGCAAGTCCACCAACATTAACAGTTGCTATACCTGAACCACCTGCTGCAAATGATAGATGATCTGCTGTTCCACCTTGGAATATACCTGTATTTTGATCAGCAGTAAAATGCCAACTTGGAACTGTCTTAGTACCTGCTGTATTTCCTATTGCTCCATATGAAGTAGCACCATATGCTCCAAGAAACTTACCACCTGCATTGAATGGAGAAGCATCTACCCAAACTGAGGTAGAACCAACACCTAACTCAACCTCATCATAGTAAACAAAGGTTCTACCATAATCAATACTGTACCATAAGTCACCATTACTTGGATTTGTAGGAGCAGCACTACTAATACTTACAGATCCACCACTTCCACCACCTTCAAAAAATACAGTAGCAATACCTACATTACTATTATAATATCCAGTAGATACACCAGATCCTCTGAAATCTAATAAGGTTACTCCATATCCAGCTACACTACCAGCAGTTCGTACACCAACAGAGACACCACTTAAACCACTACCATCACCAGAATAACTGCCCGCAGTAATAACACCAACTACATTTAAATCTTTTGTACTTGTAATTCCTAATACATTCAGTCCTGTAGCAGTAGCTACTCCTGAAAGAGTTGCATTATCATACCTTGCAGTAGTACCACTTGCTACATGAACTGTTCCAATACCACCAACAAATAAACTTGTTGCACCAATACCTCCAATAACATGGAGTTTCTCCTTGATGTAACTGGTCCCAATACCTACAGAATCTTGACTAGTATCTGCAACCAAAAGATTGGACTTTACTTCCAGTCCATTCTTGACGACAAAATTCTTATTTACAGCCATCGGGTTTCACTCTCCGCCCTTTTCTTTTTATTTATAAATATAAAAAAGTATTTCAATTAGATATGGCTGCCCAAGTATTAAGTGGATCTGGTAATGTTAGTTATACAAACTCAACAGGTCAAAACGTAAGATTAGTTATCAATTATTTAAAAATAGATCAAGCTCTTGCAACAATGTCTTTCCAAGGCGTAACAGTGAGCGTCACTCAAGGAAAAGTATATGGAAAATTTAGAGATGCAGTAGCTTCATCTTCCAATGTACCAGTAGAAATTGCTCTGGCTAATGGTGAAACTTTCTCCATAACTGGTTCAACTGCATCAACCAACGTTGAGGGGTATAATATAATTATCATACCAGAAGCAGGATAACCCTAGTCAAAAGAACCAGGGAACCCTTTAGTTGTGAATGGATAAGGTGAAGCACTATCAACATTAAAGTTTAACTTATTACCAGAATCATCATAGGTAACAGTAATACCTGTTTGGATACCTGCGCTTATTGCACTATCCACAGCATCCTGTGCTCTTTCATTGGTAAAGTAAAGGTTGTTAGCACCTTCAGTTAAATCATCTGTAGTAGTAAGAGCAAGTCCAACTATACTGCTTGCAGAAATCCAATCTAGAACTCCACTGCCAGTAGTGAGAAGAACATCACTAGATACACCTGCTCTGGTAGGCAAAGTAAGTGTGTATGATGCTGTTAAAGTAGGTGACTTAATAGCACTATAGTAACTTCTAGTAGATTCATATAATCTATTCTCACCAGTAATAGAAACATTACCAAGAACATCTACTGCACCTAAACTAGCACTAGTAGTCTTAACTCCAAGATTACCACTGACATCTACAACTATAGGATTAACATCACCAGAAGTATCTCCACTATCAATTCTTAATATATTACCAGAACCAGCACTAGACCTTAATCTAAGAGCCTCTCCAGATGTAGTTAAGATGTCTATTTTTGCACCAGAAGTATTAGAAGTTCCTATACCAACTGATCCTGAAACTTCAAGAGCAGAACCACCACCACTTTGAGTTATCTTACTTAAAGGACTTGTGGTTTCTCCACTTATAGCAACATTAGTTCCATCATAAGTAAATCCACTACCACCACCAAAGAATCCAGCATTATTATATTGGACTGAGTATGTAGAACCTTGTGGTTCAGTAGTTCCAGTTCCAGAACCTTGATTTGCTGTAATTAATACAGTAGCAATACCACTAGTAAATTCTCCACCAATAGTTACACCATAACCAACAAAGTTGATTTGTGTTCCTATACCTAAAAGATTATTCTCTCCTATAGCAGAACCAGTTGAAATAGCAACCTGAGGATTGTTATTAAAGGTGTATGTAGCAATACCTAAATTAGAATCTAATACACTAGTAACAGTGAGTCCTATCCCAACAATATCAAACTGAGTAGCAAGACCAACATAAACTCCACCACTAGAAATACCAATGTTAGTATTTGGTTCTTCTCCATCCAATCCAATTCTACCAAATTTTTCCCACCTATTTGCAGAAGTATAAATCCAACCTATCAAACCACCACTAGTAGCATTACCATCATAAACTACATCACCAACATTACCAGAAAGTGAAGGAGTAGAAATTCCTACAGTATACTTTCTAGATACATCTCTATCTCCCTGTAGGAATAGTGATGCTGCTTCAATACCTTTAGCAGATGTAGATGTAAGTTTGTTATTGAGAACTATAGGACCATCAAACTTAGAAATAATATTACTATCAGCACCACCCTCAACAATAAGAGAACGTTTAACTGTTGCTTCTAGTGGGTCAATAACATCAAATCCAACATTCACTCCACCACCAACACCTAAGTCCTCACCTGTTACAGTAGGAATAGGAGCATCAAAGAGTTCATCCTTACCTGTAGAAGAGTTAACCTTTTTATTACCAATGAAGAAGTCTCCATCTTGGTTCATTGAAGTAAAGACTACACTACCACCAGAAGCCTTAATGGACTGTGCTAGTAGTTCCTCTTGTGGTTCTAAATTCCTATCTTGCTTAGTTGGGAATGATGTAGAATAGTTGCCTGGTCCATAACCAAGATACTCAAAGGTATGAGCAGCAGACCTAATGATAGAGTTCCTTCTAAGTTCAATTGGTCTTGGTTTGACTCTCTTAATGACCACTCCAGAATCATGAGCAGTATTAGTAGTTCCTAATAGTCCTCTGAATACAGATACAGAATTAGCAGAAACAGTAGTCTTAATTCTTACAATTTCATCACCCACTAATAAAAAGTCACCAACATTAAAGTCAAAGTTAACTGCATTAGCAATACTAATGGATGTAGCAGTGTTACTTGTAGAACTAGCAGTAATAGTGCTAATACCAGCATATTCAGTAATTAATCTTCCAGATGTTGCCTCAGTTGCCCTTACAATGTTACCACCTCTAGCAGCATATCCTAATGGATAAACTTGTAGGTTTCCTGCAGCAAGACCAGTAAGTCCAGTTGTAGGAGTAATTGTAGCAATACCAACATTAGCAACGAATGATGTTGTAGAACCTACCTTAGTAATAACAGCATCACCATTCAATATATTATCATTTGCACCATTAATATTAACACTCTCATCAACTTCTAAACCATGTGGTTCTACTGTACTAATGGTAGCAAGACCAACCACTCTATCATAAAAGACATCAAATACATTTAATGTCTTACCAGTAAGAACTACATTACCTGTTCCTGCATCAGTAGCACCTATACCTGCTATCTTATATCGTGAAACTGTACCAGCAGATGATACATTAACTTCCTTATCACTACCAACACCTACAGATGTAATCTTATAAACTGTATTATAATCGGAGTTAGCATCTGGAGTAATACCAGTAATTCTTAAAGTATCTCCAACATTACTGTAAATCTCATTAACAGTTAGAACAGCACCAGTGTTACCTGTTGTACCAGCAACACCAGATAGAGCAAGTGTATTACCTACACCAAATGCACTACCACCATCAATTATCTTGACTGATGTAACTGCATTACTCTCAACAGTAACCCTTGCTGTAGCATTCTTACCAACTGTAGATGCACCAAACCCAACCAATCTTACATTATAGTAGTTACCATTGATATAGTTAGAACCAACACTAGTAATTCCTAACTTAGCAACTCTATTAAGTCCATGATCAATACTACTGTATAGAGTATGAGTAGTTCCTGCAGCACCAGCAGTCTTAATATCAGTTAATGCAAATCCTACTGAAGTATCAGATATTCTATTCTCTAATGTTTCTCTAGTAAGAGATTTCTGCTGTTCATTGATAGCAACTTGACCAATATTTTTAGGAACAGCAAAACACTTAGATGATGGTGCATCTGATACTGGATTATCTCTATTAGTCTGAGGATATAAACTCTGAATTGGTTGAGCGTAACTCTTTCCAGTATAAGGAGCAATAGTAGGAGCATTACTTGCATTCACTAAAAGTAAATGATATACACCATCCTGTTTTCCTGAGATATACTCTTGAACTTCTTCACTTCTGTAAATGAAGTATGTGCCAGGTGTCTTCTTAGGTTTGAAATGTGGTAAAGAAGTAGTTCTATTTGAAGTATTGTTTGTAAATGCACCTGGATCATCAGTTAAAGCAACAGTAAACTGTCTAGCACTACTAATACCAGTAACAGCAAATGTGTTGTTAAACATAGATTTAGCAACACCAGCAGTATTATTAGCACTTGTTACATTAAGAATTTCTACTGTAGATCCTGATTTTAAGTCATGAGGTACTTCAGTTACAATAGTTGCAACATTACCAGTCCAAGTGGCATCTGCGATGTATCTTGGATTTCTTAATTCAGTAGAATTATCAAGAGTTACACTATTTGGATTGTATAAGTATGCTACTTCACCATCAGTAGAACCAATGGAAGCATTAGATTCCTGTATTACAAATCCTTCAATTGGAGGACGTGCATCTAATGAAGAAGCAGAAGGAAGGACAAATCTTGCACGATATATGGTATCATCTAAACTTCTTGTCTCTGATTTTCTGTTAATGAATGATCTAGCAGTTGCATCTCCAAGAGAATCAGAACCTAGACCCACAATACTCTTATAAAGAGTGTTTTCTGTAGCACCAGTTGCAACGTTAACATACCAATGACTAGTATTTGAATCATACTGAATTGGATGTCCTATATCACCAGATTTCTTATCAGATACTCTACTTACAATACTTAAAATACCACCATTACTATTAACAGTAATAGCTTCATCACCCAAAGCATCATTCAGAGTCTTACCAATCTTAATTTGGTCAGAATCAGCAATACCAGTTCCTGAAGTAATTGCATAATAAACTGTATTATGAAGCAATCCATCAGGTAAATGACCATTTTCGCTATTTACCCTAATAGTCTCACCATTGATAAAGTTATGATCTCCAGTTAGAGTAAAGACGTTACTGGATACACTGTTTACACCAACAGCAGAGTTACCAACTTCAAATTTCTTCTCAGCAGATACTTCATTCGCAGTATACTGCGTATTAGGCATAATAATTCTAGCTGGAATAGATGTAGTAACCCCAGACTTAGATATTAAAACATTTAATGTATCATTTTCTTTCGCACCAATTCTATATCCATCAATAATTGAATCTGGAGGAACTGCAGAGTTTGTCTCATTGTAAAGGTATAGTTGATTAGTATTTCCAATACCTAAAGTTTTCTTCACATCTAAAGCAAGAAACTCAGTTCCTGTTTCTGTGTTATTATTAACCTTAGGTGGAATAATATGACTGATATATCCTACATCATCTCTTGAGAATGCCTCTCTTCTAAACCCATCAGCAGTAAATCCATTTGCACCAAAGTTAGAGTTAGAGTTGGTGATTGACAATTCACCACCACTTTCAGTCATGAAATGATTAGCATAACCAATAGCAAAACATGATACTGCCTGTAAAATGGAGTTATTAGTTGCTTTTATATGGAAGTTAGAATATGTGGGTTTATATCTTGCTCTTGAATCTGATTCTAAATTACTATTACCTGTAGCAGTCTTATCCTCATATATTCCTGAAGTAGCATTATACTTAACAAAGGCATTATTATCCTTCTGAAGACCAATACCAGTGAACTGAGCAAGAACCATTGACTGGAATCCTGTTGCCTTATCACCATCAGCAAATAGACCACACATACCATAAACTGATCTCAATGAACAGTTAAAGATATATGGTGATGCTGATGTTACAGTATCTACAGTTACATTGGCAGTAGCACTAGCAATGGTTGGAAGTGGATCATCAGGAGCACTTTGAACCTTATACTGGATATTAGTAGAATCTACTTTATTAGATACCACAAACTGTCCATCATAACCTGTTCCTGCATTAGTAATTCTTAAAGGTGTATCTACATCAAATGCAGTTGCATCTGTAGCAGAATCTAATGTTACAGTAATAGTAGTTGAAGTAGTAGAACCATCTCCAGCTCTAATACTAGAAATACCAACTTCCTTACCCTTAGAACCTACAATTCTATATTCATCAATCTTAGGCTGTATGTCCAATCCAGCAGATGGCCAATCTGGTTCAATTTCACGTCCAGATGAAGGACCATAAGCAATACCAACCTTCTCATAATACATGTCAAGGTCAGTTCTAGCAAATTCACCATCTGTACCACTAATAAAGGTATCATCAATATTAACATTATTAACCCCATCAGCAAATTCAAAGCAAGTTAGCTTATTATGAGAGAAATTGGGAACATAGGTATTTGTTGTATAATCCTTAAAACACAATCCATTGGGATCTGCATCTAAAATAGTAAATTGCCAAAAATAGCATCCACCAGTTACTCTAAAAACAGCAGATCTGCCAATATTATCATTTTCTGGGTTTGGAACATATTTTGGACGAATCTTAGTTTTTCTAAGATCCATTGCAACCAAAGAAACACCACGTGGGATAATTACACCACCATAGATACTATTCAACTTGTATAGTTGGTTAGTAGTAGATGTAAGGTCAAAATTGGTTGTTAAGTCCCAAGAACCAAAACTACTAGATGTCTCTCCACTTCTTAATCTGTAATTATTAGATCCTATGGGTATCCATCCTGGTCTATTATCAACAACGTGTTCACCTGGATATAATACTATGGTAGTTTTAGCAAATCTATCATTATCTAATCCTTTCTGATAAGAGAATCTAGAAGCTTCTACTAATGCCCTCTGAATAGTCTTAAAGGGTCTAGTTAGTGAGTTACCTTGGTTCTCAATGCTATCAGTAGCATCAAGACTGCCAGGGTCAACATAGATGACACTACCACGAACTGATTTAAGAAAATTATCTAATCTGGAAAGACCCATTTTTACTAATTCGTTATCCGTTAAGATTATTTATCATCACATATATATTCAACTAAATATTTAAAAAATACTGGCAAAATGAAATCATATTCTGACCTACAAGAGGATTTAGAACAAAGGAGGAAAGAACTTCAAGCTAAGCAAAAAAAGCAAATTGAGGATCGTAAGAAAAAGGCAATATCATACCGCGAAGTAGTAACTGGCAATATGGAGAAAGAAAAGAAAAGACAGCAAAAAATGCGAGATCAAGAAGCAGAGAGAAAACAAGCAATAGCAGCACGTGCAAAAATGAAAGACGAACTCAAACGCGAATTAGAATCCGAAAAAAACTAATAGGGCAATTTTTGCCCAGAGTTTTTTTTGCCCCTTTTTTGGAATAAAAAGTTGATTTTCCCTCAGAGAGGGTCTGAATAAAATACCCTCTCTTCCTCTACCTTATCACGTACAAAGTTAAGTACATTCATAAACTCTTCTACTGTATCACAATTCACTGTCTTCTTATCACCTCCATCTGAATACAAATACACTGTTCTTTTACTGGTGTCTATGACACACTTAGATAATAAATCATCAGTCATTGGTAACTCCTCTCCCATAATCATAACCTGAAATAGAAAACTGTGATGGATCTCCTGGATAGTCTGCTGGTGTTTCACCCTCATACTCTACCACTAGTTCCTCTCCATCAATTCTTGCTGCCATAATATGATAGAAAGCATCCACTGGCATTCCACCCTGAGATTGAAGATAAACTTTTCCCTCTATGGGAGATATTCTTTTTACTATAACATTTTGATGAGATCCTAAAGAAGTTAATTGAACTGTTATGGTTTCATAATCAACCAAACCACTCCAATAAGAGGGTAAATCAATTACATTCTTACCATTACACACTCTTCCTCTAGTATATACAGCAGCTTCTGGACCTTCTACGCATACATGTCTAAGTCTATGCTTATCTTTATTGGGATGCTTAATATCAAATCCTTTCCACCCTTGAACATTAATAGTGCTGCCACTCAAAGCAACTCCTTGCCCTGTACATCCTAAAAAATTAGTAGTATGAATATTACCATTATTAACAGTCATGTGTCCTTCAACCTGTAAAGAATCAAAAGGATGACTCTCAACATCTGTATTATTCTCAGGACCTATCATTACAGTAGCCTTTACTTCTGAAAAGGCATCATCTTTACCTACCTGTAATGGTCCTTCTAGATATGCAGACCCTCTTATTTCATCCTCACCTTTCCCCAATGCCTTTGGTTTACCCCAACCAACAAACAATCTTTTCCCTATAAAAATGTTGCCAAATTTCATTTGTTTCTTTCCTCATTTTGTGATACTACAGAATTATCTGGAGATAATTTAGATGGTTTCCCTTTAGTGGTTCTGTCAGCAAAGTCGACCAACCCACCATAGACATTCATGATTCCTTTACCAATCATATCTACAGTCTTCTCTGAAAATATTTTAGTGGAAACTTTAGATTGAAGATCAATAATTTGTGAATCTAAAATAATTTTATCATCAGCATTGATATTAATGACACCAGTTCTACCATCAGAACCTTTAGCAATAATTTCAATAGCCTCTGCTGCTATTTTAATCTTTCCTCTTGGTGCTGTCAAGATGATGTCACCATTCTCTGCCTCATAGTAGATGGCAGGAAGATCTCTAGGAGTATCAGAACCTTCAGGATAGTTTACAATGTCCTTACCAGTCAAAGCAGTAAGAGTACCTGGACATACTATACTAGTAGATCCTTTTGATCCATCCTCTTTACTACCAGTCTCTTGCATTCTAATATAATGACGACCTGCATCAGGTCCATTAGATAACTTGCAAGCATCTATTTCATTAGAAAAAGTATTAACCTGACCAAAAGATATGGTTCCATGTTCAGTTCCTGCTACATAAGGATGTTTATTTTCTTTTTGTGCCATTAGAATTTACCTACACAATCTACAACTTTAATAATTGCACCAGTAGAAATTTCCTCAGGTGCTACATCTTCTCCTACTCTATTTACTTTAAATACAGGCATCAACTTACCATTATAACCTGAATCACTCTCAATGTAAATTTCTGGGTCTTCAGTGAATCCCATACCACCATTGATAACATCTGCCCCAGTAATAGAACCTAAATTATCTGTTTTTATTTTAATTTCTGCTCCATTACCTACCACTACTTTATCATCTGAATCATATCCAAATCCAGAATCTAAAACATTGACTTGATCTATCTCAAGAACAACAGGATAATCTCCTGTATCCAATGAGGGGAATGATCCACCTGTTGGTTGTTCTGTAGGTAACTCTGCTGTAATATCAATACATTGTGTTCCTGTTATAACTTCAACTTTACCACCAGGAGATGTTACTTCATCACCTGGACAAACTTGAACTACAGTACCTGGTTTATAAGGAGTATCATATGTACCATCTTCTCTTTTTACTGTGGTTTCATCAGCAGATGCCCATGTAGTGCCATCTCCTCCTTGACTTCCATCTGGTGCTGGCAAGTAATCAATACCAGTATCATCCATTATTACTCCCACTACTCTACCATCCTCAACTACTGCTCTACCTTTAGCACCTTTACCTGTATTACATGAATCATTAAACTTAACTCTTGGTGGACTAATATAATTTCCACCAGGAGTAATGACATCAACACCCAACACAGTCGTGATGGCACTAACTATGACATTTCCTGCTGCTCCACTACCACCTCCCCCTATAAACTCAACAGTAGGGGGTCCACAAAATACTGGTCCTACATTACAATCATTCTTGAAAGCATCAGAGAAATCAGCATTCTCAGCTATGTTAGAAAGAGTATCACCAATATTAGTAACACCTTCAACTGCATTCTGAACTAATGAAGCAGCCTCTTTAGCTTTATTAACTATAGAAAATAAATCTAGAGTTGGTGATTTCTCTGCTCCACTAACTGGATTCCACTCTTTAACTTCAGAGCATCTAGGTTCTTCATCACAAGTTAAGAATGAAAGAGCATCAGTAGCAAATCCCATCACACTATCAAGAGCACCTGTAGCAGCACCCATTCCAGCAAGTAAAGATTTGATAGGAGCCATCACAGAACTAATAGCTGAGTCTATAAGACCACTAATCTTACCAAGCAATGAACCTATGAAATTTTGAGTTGCACATGGAGGTGTGGTGATAAATCTATCCATTATCTGATCTAGAAATCCTTTTACCATCCCAGTAAGATTCTTCATTATATTCTTAAACAAACATGCTAACTCATCATTGGCTATCTCTACCTTTACTTTTAGTTCAGGCAACTCAGTAGGAAAAACATTATTAAATTGATCACTCAAGACATCATTAACTTTCTTTAGAGCATTCTTTTGAATCTCAGCAGTTATTCTTTTAACATCTCCAGCAATTGCTTTGGTAGCATTATCTTTTACTTTAGCAATTTCTTTTTCAATATTGTCAATTTTAGTAGATACTTTTGTCTCCCAATCATTAGCAGTTTTTTGTATCCTCTTCACCTCTGCAAGCATATTCTTCATCTCTCTCTGTATTCCTACAACAGGAGATGGGTCACACCTACTAATAGTTGGTATGTTTTTAGGTTTACTTTCATTTTTATATTGTTCACTAGTTGCTCCGTCTTTTCTACCCACTAAAGAAGCAGGAGACTCCATCACTTCTTTATTATTAGTCCTACTACGTCTACCTCTATTACCTTGACCACCCCTACGTCTAGGTTTAATAGTCTCAGGTACAGCCTCAGCCTCTTCTTGAGTAGTACCTAAGGCATTTCTAGGAACAGTATCATCAACAGTATACCCACTGAAAGGAGAGAATGGTGTATCAGGAACATTCTTCATCACTGCAGTGTATTGGTTATACCCAATCACACCCATGATGATAGGCATTTGAGCATCCTCACCATCCATGAAGAAACCATATACAAAATTACCCTGTCTTAATTGAGGGGTTTGCACTGCGCCACCAGATGTTCCAGCAGTAACTGGAAGCATAACAGATGCCCAAGGCAAATCATCATCAGTTAAATCTCCAGGAGCAGCAGTATGATACCCCATGATTCTAACTTTATATCTAAAGTCAAAACCTTTTTGCTTTTTGGTGGTGCTAGTAGGAGTGGCTGGTAAATTGCCAGCCCATCTTCTTTGATCTACTACCTGACCAATCCACCATATGAATCCATCCTTTCCGAGGAAATGGGTTTTTATTAATCCTTGTTCAAGCATTAGTCGTCATATACTCTACACTCTAATGAGTCTGGATGATTATCACAATATACTTCTAGGTGCTCATCACTATGTCTCTCATGCCAATCATTAATCTTTGCATCATTCTTATCCACTTCATCTTCTGAGTGAGCATGGAAAGCATCATTATGCATCTCCAAATCTGACTCACTATATTCAATCATACCATGATTTACATGCTCTTTATGATCTTTTGGATCAATATAAACTTCATGTTCTAAATCATGCTTTGGGGTTGGAGTAGTCATAGTTAAGATTTAAAAGGTTTTCTTCCAAAAGTATCTCTCACCAGAGTTAAACTAGTATAAGTTTCTCTTGGAGTGATATTATGACAGAGACTTGATATCATATATAGTCCCCCACTTTTCTTATTGACCTTTGTATTAGGATCAACAGATAACTCAGGAAACTCGCAATGAATCAAATCACCAGCACGAAGACTAAAATCTCCAGCTATCATAATATTTATTTTAATTGAGAACATTTGATTGTATCTCATTAAAGATTGTACCATAGTTTGACTAGCATCGTAAGTAGGTCTAGTAGCATTATCTTTCCATGCTTTCAATTGATCCAATATATTCTTACCTGGAGGTAGGGTTCCCACATCTAGAACTCTATTCATCAATCTAGATACAGGTAATCTAAATTCATCTGCAACAGAATCAATATCATCTTTACCTAAAGTATCAATCTTACCTTTACTACCACCCTCCTCACTATCAGAAGAACCTGCTTCATCAACACTAAAATTTCTTACCTTATAATTCATGGCATAGAAATCAAAGAACAAAGTTCTATTAGCATAAGCTCCTATGGTTAAGTTATTTTGTAGATCAATATTTCTACTGATATCATAGGTTATAATCTTACCATCATATTCTTCTGGATTATCATCTGTATTAGTGTAAATATAATTACCTTTACTTTCTTGTTTAAACAAAGCATCAATGGATCTAAAATTAAATCCATCATGTGTTTCATAGAAAAGATATCCAGCTGCACCTCCCAACTTACCTGCATCTGATGGAATTGATTTAGATGCTAACCAAGTACATACATAAAAAGGTTTTCTATCATTACCTATAAAATTATAATTAATCAAAGTCTCATCTACAGTAACTTTCTTTTTAGTTTTTATTCCTACTTCTGCAGAAGTTGCTTCAGTAAGGATCTTCTTTACATTATCTGATATCTTACCATCATATCTTTTTACCACCCTACACTGTTCATTCGCAAATAATTCCCTAGAAGAAAAGTCTATACTATATACATCTTTTTGAGTACCAGGAATAATATTTCTAACTCTATTCACATATAATTTAGTATCATCTTTAAATGATAATTTATTACCATCATGATCCTCAAGAATAATAGTGGAAGGTTCTCCTCCACGCACTGGAAGACCATTTAATATTCCTTTATTACCCATCTTTGCATTATCACTCTCTCCACTCTCAGTTATAACTACACTTAAAGATACTGAATTGGATAAAACATCCTCATAATATTTAATATCTGATACTACTCCAGAAGCATCAATGGAGTTTCCTCCATCCTTTGCTTGGAAGATTTTAAACTCTTTAATATTACCTGTCTGTGTTGATAATTTAGTTGACATTCTTATACCTTGTAAAGAGCTGCGTTAGATACCATCTCATACTGACTATTTACAATAGTTTGTTTATCCATTGGTAAATTAATAATTTTAGACTTACTTGCTGAAGGTGAAGGAGCAGATGATTCTCCACCACCAGCATCTACTACCACAGTAGCACCCTCTCCACCATCTTCATAGGATGCTGAAGATGATACAGAATCTGCATCAGTATTAGGTTCACTTGCTGTCATCTCTGCAGGAGGGAAGAAACCCTCTTTCAAAACATTAAACTTCTTCTTAGGACCAGCTAATGGATTTAACAATGTACCTAGACCACCCCAACCTATCCTCTTAATACTATTCAACAACCACTTACCAACTTTCTTACCTCCAGAAAGTATCTGCATGAACTTATCTTTTAATTTTTTACCTGCTGCTTTCCATCCACCAGCTTCACCAGAGAATCCAGTATATAAAACATCTCCTACAAATTCTCCAGCTATCTCTCCCACTATCATTCCTATAGGACCCAATGCTAGTCCTAATCCACCACCAATAGCAGCACCAGCAGTCTTAAATAATGTTTGCTTCATGGGATCACCAGCAAACATAGACATCAGAGCCACTAGAAGAGGACCAACTACTGGTATCCTGATTGCTTTAGCACCTTTTGCCATAGCTTTAAATAAAGTTTTTATTCCTGGTCCTGCTGCTGCTTTGGCAGCATTCTTTCCAAATAATTTTCCTATAAATTTACCAATTTTACCAACTTTACCACCAACAGTCTTAGCTACATCCTTTACTCTACTTACTACAGGTTTAGCTACATTTTTTATTTTAGAACCTACATTCTGTGCTGTATTTTTTACAAAGTTCTTTGCTTTGCTTGCTGTATTTTTTACAAAGTTTTTCCCTCTATTTACTGTGTTCCCTATAACATCAGTGATAGGTTTAAGAACTTTAGAACCAGTCTGAACAAAATTCTTACCAAAATTTTTAATTCCTTGGGTTATATTACTAATACTTTTACTAACCCAACCAAAAAGTTTACTTCCTATGGTTTTAAAACCTTCAAAAACCGCTTTCCCAAGAGATTTAAATGGTTTTAATGCCAACTCAAATGATTTTCCTATACCAGATTGAAGTGCCTTAACTCCTTTAAGTAAAGTAGGTAATCCTTTCTTAAGAGCTTCAATACCAATTCTAAAAGCAAGAACAACGTCTCTAGCATTGCCCATCAATGCAGCTATAAGAGAACCAAGAATGGTCATAGCAGCAAACCTAGCCATCTTGGCTAAGAAATCCTCAGCTGGTTTTTTAACTGGAGATATTAACTTCTTACCTATACCATCCTTCTTAGATTCTAAATTCTTTTCTCTTTCTTTTTTCTTTAGATCATTGTTTAATATTCTTTGAGCCTCAATCCTATCTACAGTATCTTTATTGTTATCATTTATGGCACTCTTAATACCATTCACACTGTCCTTAACTCTAGTCAAGGATTCCATAAAGTCAGTAAGACCTAACTCCTTTGCAGCAGTACCACTTACTTTAACTATCTCTCCATTTGTTTGATCAGGTTTAACAAGATCTCCACCTGAACTAGGAACTATATCTGCCTTAGGAATAACAGCTAAAGCACCTCCCTTCTCCTCACCACCAAACATTTTCTTTGCTACATCCTTACCTTTAACCTTCTTCTTTTTGACAACAGACTTCACAGCCTTCTTAGCAGTTGCTTTGACGGCTTTCTTCGCCATATTCTTAAGCAACTGCTTACCCAAATTTACTAGTACTGTTCCTGTTATTGCTGGCATCTTAACTCATTATATTATAGAGGGATTTAATCACAGGTATATTGGTATTATTAGGATTGGTGGATGAGAAATTAGGTATTTCTTGTCCAGATCCTGATGAGCTCACTGATGCAGAAGAAGATTTATTTCCTCCACCTACTACAACTACATTATTACCTCTTCCACTAGGAGCCTCAATACCAGGAACTGCTCCTCCACCAGCAAACTTCATCAACTTAGGTTTATTAGTTCCACCACCAGCAGCATTCATTGCCATTAATTTATCAACACCAATCTGATCAACAGCACCTTTACTCATTACAAACTCACCTGGAGTTAACATTGCTGGTACTGTATCTCCAGTACCAGAACCATGAACTTTTCCTCCTTTATTGTATCCCATTTTATTCATCTGTCTTGCTCTATCAAATGCTGATATTCCTGCTAGTGCTGCTGGACTAGCAGTATCTGCTTGTGCTCTCAAGTATAATCTATTCGCTGCTGTGCCTGGTATATCTTTATTAATATCAAATGCAACATCTCCTTTGAAGTTAGGATCTTCTAAAGTCTGACTTTTAATAAAAAGTGCTTTCTTAACAAGTGCTTCCCTAACTTCTGGTTCTACTGACTGATTATTCTGAAGCATTTCAAGTCCTTTATTAAATTCAGCCTCACCTTGATTCATTATAAACTCACCAAAGTTTGGCATCTTTCCATCCCTATCCATCTTTAATTTTATACCATTGAACGCTTCAGGATCTTCATCAACTGCTGCATTTTGTTGCTCCATAAACATCATTAATGAAGGACCAGTTGCTGCTACTATATCTTTTGTGGTCATTGAAGAAGAACCATCATTAATACCTGGTCCACCACCACCTTCATATCCAGGAACTAGTCCACCACCAGCCATGGCTACTCCTTCATTCTTTGCCTGTGCTGTTTTGGATAAAGGTATGTACTCAAACTCAGGAGGACCAGGAATAAGAGGAATTTGTGGTGCTTCTATAGCAGGTAGTTTTAATAATCCAGTTGCTTTATTAATAGCATCTAATAATGATGACACTCCTTTATTAATTCCTCCAATAATAAAATTCATTGGAGCACCTGTAACATTCCACAACCCTTTCATCACTGCGTTAACAAGACCAATAACTAAATTAAAAAATCTTTTAATAGGATCTAAAAGTTGAGCAGGATCTTTAAGAAGAGTCATTACTCTATTGATTACTGACCCAACAAAGGTCATCATCACAAACTTGACTAACTTATTAAGAAAATTTCCTACTGGTTTAGTCACACTATCAAGCATTTTATCTCCTACACTTTTCTCCTTTTTCTCCAACTTATCTTCTCTTTGTTTTTTCCTATCAGAAAGAATACTCTGTCTTAATGATTCATCCCTATCATCAGCAAGATCTCCTTGAGTTGTTACTACACCCTTAATTTCTACTAAACTATCATTAATTTCTTCAAGTTTATCTTTAACATCTACATTTAAAAACTGAACAATCCTATCCTTTTTGCCTTCATCAGACCCCATTTCTGCTTGAGTATCTGGTTTAACATCTTCAGGACTTACATCATTAGAAGAAGAAGAGGGAAGAAGTTTAGCTAATTTAAATCTTCTCTTCCTTTCTGCAGCACTTAAATACTCTCCTTTTTCATCAACAGCAGTAGTGGTATCTTTATATTCATCAGTTTTTTGATGCTCTTCTGCTGCAACACTCTCTTGTTTATTACGTTCTAATCTTTCTGCTCTTTCTTTTGGAGTTTCTAGTGCAGTTCCTTTCTTTAAATCTTTACCAGTAATCTTCCTCTTCTTAGCCTTTACTTTTGGTTTCTTCTTAAGTTTTATCTTTGGTTTCTTCTTTGGTTTCTTCTTAGTTGCTGTACTACTACCACTTTGTCCCTTCTCAACTGTTCCTGATGCTGCTTCTGCTGCTTCTATTACTGATTCTGCTTCTGCTACTGCTGATTCTACTGCTTGTGCTTCTTCTTCTACTGCTCTTGCTTCTTCTTCCTCTTTTCTTCTCAACCCCTCTCTTGTTGTCCATATTTCTATTGCAGTCTCTAAATTAGAAAGTCTATTTTCAAGTCCAAGAACTCTAACCAAAGTCTTCCTTTGCATACCAAAGGACTTACTTAATGTCTTGTGTAATTGAGCAACTTGAATAGGTAAATCTTTTCCAAGACCTTCAACTTTACTCGCTAGTTGATAGTGAGGATCATGCTTTGCCCTCAGCGCATCTATCATACTAGGTTTTTGACTAGGCATTAGATTGTTGTTGTTGCTTGAGTTTTTCATCCTCAAGATGTTGTTTCAACATACCAATGTAGATGTCTCTCTCCCAAGGGATTAAGTTTTCAACTTCTGTTAATGAATATTTATGGTACTGTAATAGAGCGAAATTAATTTTATAATAACTCTCTAGATCCATATGCACCATACCTAAGCGAAAAAAGACGATAACCCTTCCAATACTACAGTACTTTCTACCTTAGTCTTAGGGTTAGTAAAGGTAACACTATGAGATAACTTAGGCATCGTCTCAAAGAAATTTTCAATCTTCTTAAATTGCATACTATTCATCTGTTCCAAGAACTCTTTCACTTCTTTCTTGGTGCAATCAGCAGTAGACCACACCTCTTCCTCATTATAAATTTTATCAATGCAAGATGCAATCAAATCAAATGATTGATCCATACTTACTTCTTCAGTAAAATCAAAATTACTTTTAATAAATTGTTCTAATGAAGGGTATTTCATTTCCATCATCAAAGTATCATCCAACTTGACTTTATTATCATGCTCTTCACTTTTTTGAATTTTAATATCATCTATACTAATAGTTACTGGTACTTCAGTCACCTCATCATCAGGAGCAATTAAATTAACTTCAACCTCCTCACCTACAGATTTGCCTCTAATGTTAAGAAACAAATATTCTATGTCAAAAGTAGGAAGGTTCTCAACCTTAATCCCTCTAGTCTGAATACAATTTTTTAATACAGTTTTAATGGCAGTAGAAATTTGTTTAGTATCCTCTGTCTCCAATGCTAAGACTAATAATTTTTCTTCCTTTACTAAGAAAGGTCTGTATTTTATTTTCTTTCCTATGGATGGCAACTCAAGTTCATAAGTTGGAGTAACAATAGTAGGTAATGGCATAATAATTCTTTCAGTGTCTTATTTATCAAGCAAAAGTTTGAGTAGTTCCAAGTAATTCATTTGCTCCAATAGTAGGATCTCTATTAACTATCATATTTCTTGGGGAATTAAGATCTTCAAAAACAAGTGATTTTTTCCTCTCCATAACATACCTAACAAAATTAAATGATACACTACATTTTAAAACCTGACTATCTTCATATGAAACTGGGATGGCAGTTAAAGATAAGGGGAATGCATTTACAAAAGTATAATCAAGAACAGTTCTGGATGTAGATCTAGAACCACCTCTAGTCTCACTAAAGTCTCTAGTAAAATGATCCTTCTCAAACTTAGTTAGAAACATATTTCTTTTATATGTTGAAGGATATGACATCCTGTAACTAGCATAAGGATCTTTATATGTTCTTTTATTATCAACACCAGTAATATAATCCATCCATCCTTCTATCAATTCAATAACTTTATAATTTCTATCTACATAGAAAGTCAATCCAACTGTCTCATCATACATTCTTCTATAAGCCATCTTCTCAGTGACACCATGATAATCATTAGTGACTTCATGAGTGTTTATACTAGAACCTGGAAGTGTTGCTTCACTACAAAGCAAATTAATATTATCATAATCTAAATTAGACAAAGACAAACTATTTCTTACTGCCTGAGGAACTGATAGTGTTAATCTATATAAAGAAGATTGCGCTACGTTCAGCAACCTAGACTTTATACTAGATACAGTTAACTTTTCTGGCCTGACACCTGCCATCTATAAATATTTGAAATTATATATTATGTATAAGAGATGGCTGAAAGTATTAAGAGTAGGTACAAACCAAAGCACCCTCAAAAATATCAAGGCAATCCAAATAATATAATATGTCGTAGTAGTTGGGAGCGTAAGTTCTGTAGATACTGTGACCTGACTGAGAATATAATAGCATGGGCTTCTGAAGAGATAAGTATTCCATACATGTCTCCTGTAGATAAAAGACCTCATAGATACTTCCCAGACTTTCTAATGAAGGTAAAAGAAAGTAATGGTAGCATCAAAACTTATGTGGTTGAGGTGAAACCAAAGAAGCAAACAAGACCACCCAAGAAAAAAACCAGAGTAACTAAATCATATCTGTATGAACTTACAACCTATGCTATCAACCAAGCTAAATGGAAAGCAGCACAGGAGTATTGTTTAGATAGGAGAATTGAATTTAAACTTATCACAGAAGATGAATTAGGTATCAAATAATGTCAGAAAGAACAGAAGAACTTCAAGATAAAATTGAAGAAGAGAATGATCCTGATGATATTATGATGTATATCATGGAGGTGTTTAGTGAAACAGAACTAGTTCCTGATGCGGGTAACTATTATACCTTTGTATATAATGCTAAAACTCCTGGTGTATTTGATGAGTTTCCTTTAGTTGCTGTTACCTATGTGGATAGATGGGGATTCCAAGGAATCAACTTTCATTGGGGAACATCAAGGAACTATACATGGAATGAAATTGTAGGAAGACTACATGTAATACAGAATGATGAGATAGATTACATGAGGTCATTACGTTATGCAAACTTTAAGACTAAATAACTAAAAAGATATTAATGGCAACCATCAGTCCTCAATTTATATTAGGAGATCAATCCTTTGTCACTAAGACAGATGGTGATACTGCCACGGTAGTAAGAACTTCTACTGGAAAAGCTCTAAGTCAAACAGAAATAGAAGTAGCAGGAGATTATTATAATAGTGAATTGGATGAAATAGATTATGCCAAGATATATAATTTAAAATTTGGTTCTGATTTCTTGGGTAAGTTAGGAGCAAGTGATGAATGGATGGCCAAAGCATTAACAGATAAAACATATAAAGAAGTATTCAAGAAAGCTACAGATAAAACTTCTTCCAATATAAGTTTTAATCCTGCAGAAACATCAGATATTTACGCAACACTTACTGAGAATAAAGATGCTAATGGAAGATCAACTTTAAATGTAGGAGGATCTATTCTTAGATATCCAATTAATGAAGATAAAAAAAATTATGATTACTTAAAAGTATGTGCCTATGAATATAAACCTAGAGGATTTAATAAAAATGATGGTGGCAATAGCCTAACTGGAGACTATATGGACAAAGGATTGCAAAAAAAGAAAGGTAATCACACAGTCTATCTCCCAATGGAACCATCAGGATTGCAGGAAACAAATGCTGTTAACTGGGGAGATGATACCATCAATGCTATTGAGGCTGCAGCAGCTAACATAGCAGGTAGCACAATCAAGGGTGCTGCTGATGGAGTAGAACAGATGGCTAAAGGTTTTGCAGGTGCTACTGGTCAAGCAACAAAAGATATTCTAGGAGGTCTTGGACCTAATGCAACAGACAAAGTTGCTGCTTTCTTTGCAGGACAAGCAGTAGGAAAGAATGTCTTTACACGTGCTACTGGTCAGGTATTGAACAACAACCTAGAGTTATTGTTTACTGGTCCTAGTCTAAGACAGTTTTCATATTCATTTAGATTTACTCCAAGAGAAGAAACAGAAGCAAGAATGGTTAGAAGTATTATTAAAATGTTCAAGAAAGCAATGGCTCCTCAAAAAGATGATGCAGAAATGTTTTTAAAATCACCTCATGTATTCAAATTGAAATACTATTTTAAGAATGGAAGACAACATCCATACTTAAATAAAATAAAAACTTGTGCTCTTAGATCTTTCAATGTTCAATATGCACCTGATGGATCATACATGACTTATGATGATGGTTCAATGACCAGCTATACAATCAGTGCAACCTTTGGAGAATTGAATCCAATATATGCTAATGATATTGATGAAAGTAGTAACGACATGGGATTCTAACAATGACAAAATCTTATTTTAGACAAGTACCAGACTTTGAATATGTCAATAGGACTAAAGGAAATAAAGATATTTCCAATTATATTAATGTAAAAAATTTATTTAAAAGAGGAAGAATTCGTCCTGATATTTTTGGTAACGTAAGTTTCTTCACCAAGTATAAAATCATTGGTGATGACAGACCAGATAATGTAGCATACAAAGAATATAATGACTCATCTTTAGATTGGATAGTTCTCTTATCTAATAACATACAAAACGTACAGGATGAGTGGCCACTTCCTCAATCATCATTGGATGAAGTTCTTCTAGAAAAATATGGAACCTATGAAAAACTACACTCTGGTATCCATCATTATGAAACTGTAGAAATTAAAAACTCTAAGGGTGGAATTGTATTACCTGGTGGATTAAGAACTCCTAATAAATGGAGAACTAATGGAAACTATATTCAAGCTATCAATACAAAGATAACTCAAATATCAGGAACTGATGCTAAGGTAGTAACTGTTACTATGAATAATGGTATTAAAAATCTAGTTGTTGGTAGTGAAGTTTTAATTGAAGGAGTGAACAAAACATATGATGGAAGATTTCCTGTTACTGAAGTGCTTACTATAGGAGATATTGTAATTAGATTTAAATATGTATTACCATCCATACCAGAAGTTAAACAACCAGAAATAAAAGGAACAGAACAAGTTACTTTTACTGTAGAAGGAACAGTAGGAACTGGAAATGCATACTACTATGAATACTATGATAATAATTCTTATCATACTATTCCAGCAGCTAATATAACTAAAGCAGTCACCAACTATCAATATGAAATAGATAAAGAAGATGCTAAAAGAAATATATTCTTACTAAAACCTGAGTATTTGAATGTAATGTTTAATGACCTAGATGATTTCATGCCATATAAAAAAGGTGCTGCTCAATATGTAAGCAACACCTTAAAGAGAGGAGAAAATATTAGACTGTACAATTAATCTATTTAAAAAATAGATTGATGTATGCTGCTATGACCAGAAGGGTCAAGCAGATCTGATTATATTTCAACTATCAGCTAACTTTTGAAAGTAACTGAGTGCTTCATCTTCTTCATTAGAAGAAGCAGAAGGGGCAGCAGCTACTGCAACTGGTTCTTCAGCTTCAGCAACAACTTCCTCATCTAATCTAGGAGCTTGGACAGGTTTCTGTCCCAAGACAGTCTTCAAACGTCTCTCCAAATCTTCATAAGATTTGAACTGATCAGGAGCAGTAATGGCAGAGAGTGAATACTCTTTCTTCCATATTGCTTCCAATGCATCGTCATCATCAATCAAAGGTACTACCTTATCAAACTCTGACTTATCATAGTTCCAGAACCCATCCTTCTTCACAATCTTCAGCTTGAAGTTTGCACCTTGCCAGAAGTCAAAAGGATTGATTGGAGTTTCATCATCAAACTCTGGTTGCATTGCTTCCAGAACCTTATCAAATATTTTCTTACCATACTTGAACAAGAATACTCTACCCTCATTCTCTGGATGAAGAGGATCTTTTACAACATAAACGTTGGAGTAATAAGATAGCTTGCGCTTCTGCTTACGTACTGTATCCTTATCAGCATCATTACCACTGTTCCATAGAGTACGGTTGTAGTCTGAAACAGGGTCTTTACCACCTGTAGTGGTTAAAGAATTCTCAATGTACCATCCACCTGGTCCTTGGAATGCATGTGAATAGACCTTTACCCAAGGGAGTTCTTCCCCATCTGGTGCTGGAAGGAAACGAATAACTGCTGACCCTACGCCAGTCTTATCCAATTCTGCTTTCCAGAATCTATCATCTGCTCCACCTGGAGAAGAGTTCATCTTCTCTACTTCTTTTACTAACTTATCAGTAAGAGAACCCAGTTTGGATTGCTTCTTTAGAGAATCAAAAGACATTTAGATTACCTCGTATTTGTTGAGATTTGGCTTGTGTGTATCCAGTATACTTGAGTCACCTTGCAGTGTCAAGTACAAGACCCTTGAGGATCTTTTTATAATGGAATACATCTATATTTAGGAAGGGAGAATACTTTTTCATTCTAGTAGACGTGACCTTCCATACAGGATCATCTAGTTTCTTATCAAAATTATTTTTATATCCTAGTATCCTGTCTAAGATTAACATAGTCTCTAAAGATATATTACCTTGGAGATGTTTCTTTAATAGTTGTGGGTGTCTGCTACCCTCTATAGAAAATAACATATCAAAATCATCACCAGATATATGTGAATCTACTTCTTGCTTGAACACATAAGATAGTGACTGTACTTTTCTACACCACTCCTTATAATTACTGTCTCCATTCTTCATCAAGTCTCCAATCCAGAGTGTCTCTGGATCACTACAGGAAACAAAGTTTGCTACAAAAAAATCTTCTACTTCCTTTTCAGTCTTCTTCCTACACATCTTTTCAAACCAGAACCTATCCTTTCTCTTATAGAATGTTTCTACTGTTGCTCTGGTTCTACCATTATACTTATGATAGTCATAGGAATCTTTAGTAAAATGATTTTTGAGTGCAAGATAAATCTTATAGCAATCAAAGGGCATCATTAAAATATAGGTAGTTTAGCTCTGGATGTTCTCTTTAAAAAATTAAGTTCCTGTGCTTCATACTTAATCTTTTCCTTCAATGGTTTAGGTATGAGCTTAGGTACTGATTCTAAGTCTATACTATTCTGATCACAGAAATGTATAATAGCATCAATGTAATTCAAATGCTTATTAACTTGAACAAGAGTTTCTATCTCTTGAGCAAATCTTGAAGGACAAAAGAACTTCTTTTCTAATACCTTTTCTAATTCATTGTCCATCAATTTACGTCCCAGTGTGGTTAGATACAAACTCTTTAATATAACGAACTAGAAGTTTAATATAATCTTCTTTGTTCCTTTTGTCAAATACTTTTACTTCACCATTGGGAGTTACCATGATGGTGATAAGTTTAGTTACTGGTATATCTGTTAACTCATAGTAGGCAGCAGCATAGAACATCTCCTGCACAAAATAATTCTCCAGCCATTTCTCTGGTTTAATCTTAGTTGAAGTTTTGAAATCTATGACTGCTAACTCTCCCTCATACTCCGCTATACAATCAACTCTACCAGCAAGACCAAGGTATTCTGAGTAGAGAGTCCTCTCTATAGCGTGTATGTTATTTATCTTATCCAGATATGGTGTAGCATGATGAAACATGAACTTAGTTGCTGGCATATAATCATCCCAGTTAAGTTCTCTGTTCTCTAGATATGCCTGTGCTGCCTCATGATAGTCAGTACCACGAGCAGTTGCCTTCTTGGTTATCTTATTTGCTTTCTCTTCTCCTACTCTTCTACGCCAATCAATAAAGATCTGTCTATTATAAAAAGACGTAACTGATGTAATAGATGGAACCCACTTACCACTTGGCAACTGATACAACCTACAACCAGGAGTTTCTCTTTTATCTAATTCAAGATCACCTAAAAAATTACAATGGGTAAAACTCATAAATTCATTTCCATTTTAGACAGTAGATATTCTTTACACAATCCTGACCTTACTATATCTTCCACACCAAATTCAATGATGTCTACTGATGGCATGATCCTAAGGATATTCATGAAGTCATGAATGCCATTCCGTTCATTCTGTTTAATTAAGTCAGTCTGAGTAGCATCTCCACAGAACATAATCTTGGAGTCTGTACCTATCCTTGTTATTATACTATCAAGTTCATGAAAATTCAAGTTCTGAAATTCATCTACTATAATAATAGCTCTGTCTAATGTAGTACCCCTGATGAATGAGGTGCTCCAGAATCCAATAGTCTCCTGTGCTTTGAGGTTTCCATACAACATCTCAAAGTCTGCCTCACTAGGCATCTCAAACATATACTTAACCATATTCTTATATGGTATCTGATATAGGTAAGACTTATCCTCATGGTCACCAGGTAAGAATCCAATCTCCCTAGTAGCAACAAGTGACCTTACAATGTATATCTTATCATAGGGTGTATGTGGATCTAACACATCACCTAGTGCATTGAATAGAGTGATGAATGTTTTACCTGTACCTGCTGCACCATAAGCAACTAAGTTCTTCCCATTAGCATAGGATTCAAACAAAGCTTTCTGATTATCAGTAAGGGCTTCTACATCCCTTAGCATATCAGCATTGATTGGTTTCTTTCTTTTCATCTGTTTAGATGTTAATCCAACTCCAATAGGTTGGTCTCCATTCTTCTTTTTTCTTGGCATAATTATAGAGAGAAAGGTTTCACAGTTGCACCAGGCATCTTGGATGCCTTACGCAATACATCATTCCAACCAGGATTCTTCTTGACTAATTTCTCTTGCCATTCTCCCACCTCTCCTACACCAGCACACCCTTTAGACCAGTCTTTATCCCAGTCAGGATTCTCTTCTCTCCATTTATCATAGGCACTCATAGTCATAGAGAGTTCTTGAGTCTCTCCAGTCTTGAGATTTTTCACAGGGTATGTTGGCATAGGTAGATAGTTGTGTAGTTTTATTTAGAGCCACCCAAGGGCTTCAGCAACAATAGGGAACTGTTCATTGAAGATTGATCTACAATTCTCAGCAATTTCCATATGTTCTTTCTGTGTTCCATGAGCAGAACGTAGATTAATGTAGTGTATCCACGACCTTACTGAACCAGTCATGTATAGTTTAGTTGGGGTGGCAAGTGGTAAGACAAACCTAGCACACTCCTTAGCAACACCAGCATCCAACATCTCCTTGTAGAGTTTCATCCCTTCAACAAAATGTCTCTGCATTTTAAGATCAAAATCTTGAACCACAAAAGGATCTAAGTCATCAATAGAATTCTGTCTATTCTTATCATCCTGCCTTCTTAATTCTGGTAGAGGAATAACCTTACTCAGCATACTACTATCAGCATACCTTTGAGAGAACTCTTGATAAGTAAATGATCTATGCCTGAGTATCTGCGCTGCTAATCCTCTTGTAGTTTCAATCTCCACTGTCAGATGTGCTTGCTCAAAGACCGACCAATGACCGTGCTTTATACAGTAGCTTAGTAAACCAGCTACCTTGGGATTGTCTTGATTCTTTGGGTTGCTCACTCTTGCCACGTAACCCATAGTCTCTTCTGCCTTTGGAGTTACTGTTACTAATTTCACGTTCATGATGTTTCTTTTCACGTTTCAGTTGTTTCTTAACCTGTTTAGCATAGAATACATCTTTCTTACTATACCAATCAGGATGCTCCTTTGCTAATCTAAGAAGTTTCTTTGCTGCTTTCTTGTCCTTCATTCATTCTAGTCTGGATATCCATCATCATCATCCCAAATTTCATCATAGTCTGTGATGGAAGCTGTGCCTTGGTATTTATACGCATCCACATCAGAATATACCTCAGACTCAAGTGAATCAACTAGCAACTTTAAATTCTTAACTATAAGTTTTAGTTTATCTCTATCCATGTTTTGAGAAATATTTATTGACTACTTCTATCTGATCATGATATCTTGCTATCTTATCTAACTCTTCTTGGATTGCTTCTGTAATGTCTGAATGCTCTCCTATACCTACAGGATTCTCTAAGTATACATTAACATTAACCTTATGCTTTTCTATCTCACCTTGAGCATGAGCAAGCACAGCTCTTAATAATTGTTCTCTCATATGAAGTGTCATAAGTCTATACTCTTTTAACAATTATATATTAAAAAAGGGGGTATGTAAACCCCCTTGATTCCTTATGCAGAAGCAAGTTCTTTTTGGAACTTAACACCTCTATAGGTTTCTTGAACCTGATGTGTGCTTGTTGCTTTGCGTGTATCAGTGTCGTACTTGACACCACGGTAAGTGACTTGTGCCATTGTGTTACTCCTAAAGTAATTGGATTTTTAGCCCCGTTCCTTTAGTCATGTGCGTCCCCTAAGGGATGAACGATCCGTTCCGTGACTTACTTGCGACCCTTGTGGGTTGAACGTATTAGTATGTTAGCATACCAAAACTATATAGTCAAGCTCTTTTGTATTATGTGATACCAAATCCTTTTACCACCTTTTCTGCATGTCTATTATTCTCCTTTAACTTAGTCATCCAGATTCTTTCTTCAAGAGTTACCTCTCCATCAGTTGATACCACTCTACAGCAGATATCAACTAGCTTGTTGTAATAGTTGTTGCTTAACATGTTCAATTGCTGCTGGTAGGATAGCATATTCTTTTCTTTGAATTGCTTTGGTTAATGATTTAATATTATCCTCTGGAAGAATAGCAACTTCTCCCTGCATTATAATTTCTCCTCCATCCAACTCTTCATTAACATAATGAACTGTACATCCAGTCTCAATCTCACCTGCTTCCATTGCCTGTTCAACAGCATTCAATCCTTTATACTTTGGTAGTAATGATGGATGAACATTAATGATAGGACAAGGGAAAGCAGCAGGATTTTTAATCACTCTCATATATCCAGCAAGAACTATGAGATCTACATTCCATGCTTTAAATAATTCTATCATCTTATCTTCATCTTTATGTGGAACTCTCACATGAGGAATACCATATTTTGCTGCTCTATCTACAGCACCACACTTCTTAGTGTTGTGTATCATCAACACAACTTCATTGGTATTACATAATGGATTGGTAACTATGTTCTCGAAGTTGGTTCCGTTGCCAGAACACATAACACCTAATCTCATATAACTTCTTTGCCTCCATATTTTAT
>VTLG01013044.1_pt1 | contig 27736 bp, 45 predicted proteins | sample 4694571 | NCBI WGS metagenome assembly VTLG01 (sample SAMN12604809, study PRJNA352737) | marine metagenome | biome: ENVO:00000447; feature: ENVO:00000209|ENVO:00000569|ENVO:01000036; material: ENVO:00002151; isolation source: viral sequences binned using virsorter ...
TGAGCAGCAAAAAACTTTTGCTCCAAAGGAAACAGTTTCATTCTGCCTAATCTTTCTTTGTATTCATCATCAGACTCAATCGTAGACTGTTCTATGATGTAAGACTTGTCAGAAAACACTGTAGATGATATAGCAGTATATTCGTCATACTCAGACTGAAACCAGCTATTCATAATCTTTGCTCTATCCAACACCACACTGTAGTAGGGATGTCTAGTTTCTTTCATTACTATATCTTCAGCAACATCCTTTGGTACAGAATAAATCTTAGATAAATCAATCATCTTTTAGAGAATTGTAGGGCTATAGCTACAGCCTGTTGTCTGCTATACCCCTCGTTTATAAGTTGTCTTATGTTTTCAGAAATCGTCTTTTGAGATTTACCTTTCTTGAGTGGCATGACTGCTAATCTTCATCCCTAGATGATTTACCAAAGTAATAACCAGTCACAGTAGTAAACGCAGTAAAGATTGCGCCAAATGCTACATTTACAAGAGTCTGAGAGTTGCCCCCTATGTCATCTGTAAATATCAAGACACCTACCAATGCAAAAGCACCTAGTATGATAGATGCTGCAAGGATCGTGTTCATGTTTCTAGTAAAAGCATTCTTTGAGGCTTTCATTCTAGCTAGTTCACCGTCACGAGCATGTTGAACATCTTGCATCTCCATCTTAAACTCATTTAGGTCGTGCTGCATTTGAGTAAGAATTATTTCTTTGTCGTCATTAGATAGTTCAGTAGATAGCCCTACTTCTTTTTTGAATAGTTCTAATACTTGGTCGCTTCTGCCACCAGTTGCTATACTAGCAACAACTGCGGCTGCTTTTGCACCTAGCTTAGGTGCTTTCTTGGTTAGTAAATCAATAAAGCCCATATTGGCTAGTTTTTTCTTGCTCATATTTATTTTATTAAGTCCATAAGTAAATTTACAAGGGTTCCAGAACCTAAGCCTGCCCCAGTAGCCCAAGCAACTATCTTCTGCTTGAATTTTACAAGTTCTTCAATTTGTTTCTCGTTGTTTTCTACTTTGTAGACGAGACCTTCTTTGTTGAACTCGTTTCCTAACAGTGCTTCTTTCATATCTTGAATGTCTTTGGTTATTAATTCTATAATGGAATGTAACTGTTTTACCTCAAACTTCAAGTCTTTGTTAAGCTGCTCTTGCGATATAGCCATTATATAGTTACCATTTTTTGCACGACCAATATCTTGCCGTAAATTTATCTTTTGCTGTTGAACAACGATGTCTAGCCCTAAAAGACTTTCTACGAGCTGGCTCATTCTTACGAATGCGCATATTGGGGTCACCATAATGAATAACCTTGACTTGATTACCCTTCTTTGCTAAAACTACAAATTTTTTGGTGTCCCTCCAACTCCTGCGAGGCTTGTTGAATCCAGCGTATGTATGACCCCTGTACTCGATTCGACCACCGCTAAGTCTTTTAACATCTTTCATGGCGACAAAATAGCTACTATTTATGTTTTGATTCAATACTAAATTAAAGTATTGATTTGTAATGATATTTTCTTTTACTTTTAATTATGTCAGAAAACGTACCAGCAAAACCAGCTCTTTACAGCCGAGTCAAAGCCGAGGCTAAACGCAAGTTTAAGATATTCCCTAGCGCATACGCATCAGCCTATATCGTTAGAGAATATAAAAAAAGAGGTGGAACATACACAGGAAAGAAGAGTAAACGAAAAGGCATCGCTCGATGGATGCGTGAAAAATGGACTACTCAAGATGGCTCTCCTTGTGGATCAAAGAAGTTCAAAGGCGTAAAAAAATGCCGACCTACTGTTCGTATTAGCAAAGAAACACCTGTTACATGGCAAGAACTCAAGGCAAAGGGCAAAGCTTCTGAGGCTGTTAGAGAAAAAAAGCGTGTAGGAATGGGTAAACGTGCTAAAGCTATCAAAAGAGGTTAGTCCAAACAGACTCGATAGTTTTTTTTCTTTGTCCTGTTATCTTTTGTAGAGGTTTGAAGTCTAGCCAGTCAGCTCTCGTGTTTTCACACACAATTACTTGACCTTTTCTTGATTTGCACCATTCAGCTAGTTCCTTGTAATTAATTTTATGTAGTTTATAGTGTTCTCCGCCATATTGATAAGGTGGGTCAATAAACCAAGTTGCCTCTACATCTGGAAGGTCTCTGTAATCAACACAGCTACATTTCCAATGTCTAATGCTATCTAATTTATTAGCTATCCTTTTTAATTGAAAGTTAGTCGTGCTAGCCCAATCCCAATCAGTCTTTGATTGACAACTCCATCGTTGAACTATGTTTTTAGGCTCTATACTACCCCTATTTATACAAAAACCAAGTAATTGTTTAAATTCATGTGGCAAATCTAGCTTGCTTATGTCATCACCTACATAATAGTCTAAATTATTAAGTATAAAATCTTTTTTAGACTTATTTATTAACCAATTCCAAATGTTATATATAACATCATATCTATCATTAATCCATACATCTTTATGAGCATAATTCACGCTATACCAAGCAGCACCAGAAAATGGCTCTATTATTAAATCCATCTTTGGTTCAGGATATAGCTTTGACACCTTATATTTACTTCCATAATAGCTAAACATATTATCTCAATACGTACATTGGTGAACTACTAGCCCTTTCATTACGCCAAATAGCATAATCTGTTGCATCTGACATATGACCTCTGTCCCCATTGTCTATTTTTATACCTTTGTCATTCACAATCGAGTACATATAGTCTTTTATGGTGTGTTCGCACCTAGTATTTATCAAAAGTCGTCTTTCCCCATTGATTCCAGCATAAATTACGTTATTTACCTTGTCTACACGCACTTTTCTTCGTGGATTTTGTATGTCTAGCTCATTTTTATACAAAATATCGTTTTGTTCGAGTATTTCTCTTACATAATCCCAATCATTTTTGCCTACACGACCATAATTACCACTTTTTTGGTTAGAAGTGTTGTCGCCAACCAGTAAAACCTTAGAAATATCCCATTTTTTCAATAATTCAACAGCTTTTAGGGCTTGTTCGGTGGTAAGAGCCTCTTTTGAATAGATTTCATCGAAAACAATGTACTGCCTAAGCCCATTACGAGCTTTTTTAACTTGTAACAAAGCCCAACAATGAGGAGACCTGTTGAAATCAGCGCACAACCAAACAGGACTGCTGCTATCGTAATCGAGAGCCGTAAGATTGCCGTCAGGGTAATGATTATATCCATCAAAATGTTTGTATGCCTTCTTCGTAGGATCATCTGTTTCCTCACTCATTTCATACCCCAACTTATACGATAAAAAATCCATCGCTTCTTCTTGGAGCAGTCGTTGTTTACTATGATTCGTCTCCCATAAAGGTATCTCCCATGTCTTATCTGCCTGTCTCATATACAAAGTATAGAATTAAATGCACTTCCTGCATCAACAAAAAAGATGGGGATACCCATTTCAGAACCCTCTCGTATAATGGATAATGCGCCTGAGCGATGTTTGTGTAATGTTTTAAGGTCGTAAGTAAGTATGCCCCATCTGTTCTTGTTGCAAGTATCAAATAAAGCATCAAACTTATTAGAGGTGTATCCACTTTCAACTATCTCCCAACATTGCTTAACAATCTTAGCATCTATCATCTTTGCGAAAGAATCAATACATCCTTTTATCTCATCGACATCCTTTTGATTCACATCTACTGTGAATCTGGCATATATGGCTACCTTAAATTGTTCCACTCCTCTACCTTGTATCCTGTTTTATCTTCCTTTACTGATATTTGCAACACATTAAAAATGCCAGACTTCATAAGTCTGCTATTGGCATCATTAGGATGATAAGGAGTACACACGCTCAAAACAATACCTTTATCATGAACACGCTTGATCCATGTGTTAGAAACCTTGTTCCAAACTGTTTCTCTACGAGCCGTAGATATACGATCCTCATCATTGCATACATCATCAAGAATCAATACACCAGCTCTTTGTCCTGTTGTTTGGGTCAACACTGCATACGCTTCATAAGTAGGATTACCTGTTCTGTTGCGACTTTTCACTATTATTCTTTGGGTAGAGCCAGTATCAGTTCTATCAAATTCAACAGCATTAAAATTATTCTCTTTGCACCAATACTTGTACATGTCACTCATAAACAATGCCCTTAAAGACAATATTCTCTTTGCAGAGATACCACCATCAGCAGACACAATCAAGGTCTCAAGTTCATGCTTTCTCGTGGTCATATACGCTGATAGACCAATGGCTACTTGTTGTGACTTGCCAGTATTGTAGGGCGCACGAATCAAACCATTTAGACGAGCATTATTAGACAACGATTCCTGCTCCCAATTATAAATGCCTTGTTGCATGGCTAGATGTATGTGTGCCTGCGTAAGCTTTCTACCATCTTGATCCGCCAAACAATTCTCAATAAAAGAGTTGCGCAAATCAATAGAATCTGGTGGTGGTTCGTGACCCACAATGTTGACAAGTAAATCAGACCAATTAGCTTTTTGACTCATGCTTCCTCTTGCGTTGTTTCTTGCGATGAGCAACAGTATCAACACGCTTAAATATTCTCGCTTTATTCTTGAATCTTACAAATTGAGTAAAAAAGTTCGTCTTGAAGATAGGAAACCTAAACCTCATATTCGTAAATGGTTTCTTTGATAGACATCAAATCATCCTTCGTAATATACAAAAAAACATCCCTTTTACCCTTTCTGCCAACAGGCTTATATAGTATTCCCTCGTAACCATATTTCTTAGCAGCTCCATCAACCCTCATAACTGGCATATTAGCCCTTCTATGTTTTATCATTCTTCGAACCACTAAGGCGTGTAACTTTCTGTTATCTACCAAAACAAATGATCCATGAAACTGAAACGCTACCTTGTCTGCACCTTTTTTACTACACCAACCTAGCTTGCCCAAAACATTCGTTATCTCAACAAGAACGTACCCATCTAGATGAGACCTTTTCAGTCCTTTAACATCAACTGTTATTTCGTTTAGATAAGCATCAATATGATTGTAATCGTCATGCTTAGTTCCAGGTTTAGCACCAGATAGCTTGCAAAATAATTGTTCAGATTCTTTACCCTTTTTGATTCTTTCTTGTTGCTTATCTTTATAGTAATTCATAATCTGCCTCTATTGCCTCCATTTTTTGTGCAAACTCCCTCAGCTGGTCTATATTCAAAAAGTCTTGAAGCACCTGCAATGTTTGCTCTCTCATCTTGTTTTTATACTCAATAATAATGGTTGGCTCATTGCTAAGTTCCTTGCGAACGTCATGCAAGTCCTTCATTATCTTACTCAAATCCTTTGGATGAATCGCATCTAGATCTGGATGATTCTCAAGCAACGTGGTAATCTTCATCAGCATAAACTCAACCTTTGCCGACATCTTTTCTTTGCGCTGCTCAAGTGATCCTAAATCAGATAATATCTCCCTATACTTGCTTATGTTCATCACTTGTTCATCTGAAATCTGTGGCACACTTTCTCTAAGAATAATCTTTTGCTCAAGTTCAGACCTTTCATTTTTCCAATTGTAAATGGTCTGCCTGGACACATCCCATTTTTGGGCTACCTTTGACACATTGCCAAGCACCTCAATGTCTTTCAATATTTCAATCTTTTCTTCAGGAGAAAACTCCTTGTTACCAGCCTTTCTTTTTGACATACTCAATCACTGATTCTATACGATTATATATATAATTAGGGAGTTTGTCAGACATAGAGGGTATATCATATAGACTTTGTATAATAAACCTTATCTCTTTATCTAACTCCTCCTTATTTGATATTTCTTTCTTCTTATGCCACCCCATTTGACATAAATGTAACAAAATTGACAAACTATATCCATAAACGATAAAAACGAGGCTTATTGACACCTTTTTTTGAATTTGGTGTTTCTGCGAAAGGTAGGGTATTTAGGGCGCGTGCAAGTATATTTTAATATATATACCCCTATATAATATAAAAATACGATTCTATTATCGTATTAAAAATCTATTTTAATTATATAATATAGAGAGTGAAGTCCAGAAATATTATAATTATATATTTTTATTATATAATAATAAAATACAGTTTTATTATATATGCAGCGGATCCATTATAATTATATATTTTAATTATATAATATAAAAATATAGGCATAAAAAAAATGACCATATAATAATATGGCCATTGTAAAGTTTACTATTTTTGAAGCTTAGTTTATAGAACTAAATTCATTTTTGTGTACTCTTTTTCTGGAGTTCCGTTTTTTCTTTTTTGGTTCCGAATACATTCCCTTCTTATATATAGTATCTTTATTAAAGATATTATTTCTTGCACCATTCCATGCAATTGCTTGCAATTGATAAGGTATTAAATTCTCTTGCTTAGCAAGTTTTTTCACTATATTACTTAATTGTTCATATTGTTTTGAATTCATATCAAACTTTTCTACATCCCAACAATTGGTAAATGCTCTTTTTATCCATACATCAATTGTAACATAGTTCTTATTTAATTGTAAATTTTTTGCGAATGCATAAATTTTTAGGGCGTTCGGTTGAATAGTAGCTTGATATTCGTAAATATCGAACGCCATATTCTTGTTAGTGTTAGGTGTACATACCTTAATTTTATATCTAGGAATGGACCATTTTTTTGCTATGCATACTTTTTTGTAGTCTATCTTATTACGATCCCAATTATTTCTAATTGATAGTCTTGCACAAATTTCTGTTAATGTTTTAACTTTTATATTAAAATAATTAGCATCTCTTTTTATTTCTTTGTTTTCTTTTTTATACCAAATTTTACCATTCTTATATAAGTTTGGGCAATGGTTTTTTATTAAGCTATAGTAGCTTATAAAATTACGTTCAAATGTTTTTAGTTCATGTTTGTTGAATTCTTGCATTTCCTTAGCCATGTTATCACCTATTTTTATTTTTGTTTATTAATCTTTGTGTTCTTCTTCTTTTTATTTCTTGCATTTGAAGGTAGTTAGAATAACTTTCTTCATGCCTTAATTCATGTTTTAATTCTTCATATTTGAATTTATACTTGGCATAATTATATTTTTGTCTTTCTCTATTATATCCCATTTTTACCCCCATATAATATGTATTACTATATGCATACCAAAGTACACCCAAGCGAATGTAATAAGAGTAATAAAAGATACTTTGTATATTTTTTCTATTTTTTCCATGTTATTGTAATTAATTAAGGTTAACACTAACAATCTAATAATATTATACAAATAAACAAAAAAAAATTATTCTAAGTATATGCAATTCAATGAGATATAGAATCCCAAAACGCAAAACTCGAAATCCCTGGACACGTAAAAATTCATTTCACAAGTACATAAAAATTTGATTACATAAAAATCTGATTACATAAAAATTCATTTACACAAAAAACCCTACACAAATCAATGCATAGGGTTTATATCTTTAACTAAAAATTTTTTAAGATCCTTAATTCTAATAAATACTTTTTAGTAAGGATGAATATTTTTCATCTATATAGTCAACTAAATCATTAAGGTCACGTACCTCAGAATGCATATATGGATTAGCGTGTTCCAATAAAGAAATGTAATGACCATAGTCATATATATCAAATGGAAAATTATGTCCTTTTGCCATTGTTGGGTCTTCTTGATGGCTAAAGTATTCATACACTATATAGGTCATTTCGCCTTCAATGTATGCCATAGCCATGTCTATCATTGTAGCCTTCTTTAGATGTATTATACCGTCTACCCTTATGCTTTCATTCCATTGCTCAAAGGTAGCATCCTTACAAAACGTCTTTTGTTTTCTGATATGTCTTATTGCGTAATCATATATTTTATCTTCTAAATCTTGTTTCATTTTGGTTCCTTTAATAATAGTTTTAGTATTAATGATTTACTTTGCTTTGCATCACCATTTAAAGCGATGTGCAACACATTAACTAAATGCTCAATGTCTTCAATTGCCATTTTTCTTACGTATGTATTTACTATTCGTTTGTCCATATCTTATGCTTCCTCCCATACGATTGATGAACCAAAATAGTATAACCCATTTAATGATGGCTCAATTGATTTCAGTTCATTTATGTACTCTATATCGTCTCCACTAGTTTTACGTGTCCATTCGATAAACTTGTCTCGATTAGCCTTGTCGAAGTATGGGTTTTCCCAACCATTCCAACGCTTATTGGTTGGGTCATAAAATGCATCGAATGTTGGGCAACCCTCACAATCGAGGGTAACCTTGAATGGTTTTAACTCTATAAAGTGTGATTGTATTTCTGCTACTATATTCATGTTAAAGTATTTGATTGATTAGTATTTTTGCATTCCTATGGTATACTTGCTTGGTTAGGGCAAATAGTAATGCCATTTTTTCTTGTTGGCCGTCATGCTCTATGTCCATTTCGATAAATTTAACCATTGCATCATATGGACACTTATCATCATCTATCATTTCAATAAATGCATTTAAGTCTTCTGTTTTAAATAGGTAGTCTGTTGGTTTGAGTGTTGATTTATATAGTTCTGCCCTATATGATACTTCAGAAGGAGATATTACTACCTCTATATTATTCAAAACTATATAAACATCATCTTGATTTTCTAAACTTGAATATGCTTCCACATTCTTTGATTTAAACCATTTTATGCAATAATCTTTGTCAGTCATCATGTTATTAACCTCTTACTGTGTATGTGTTACCATTTGCTTTTACCCTAGTCAAGGTATGTGCGTTTATTGTTCGATACTGTGCCTTAGACATATCGAATACTACTACGTATCCATTCTTACTAGGATCATAGGACATGGAACCACCTTTTAAGTGTTTTTTAACACCTAATCGAGCCACCATGTTTCTTTGTGTGCCATCCTTCTTTATGAAGCTAACACTAAATATTGAGTTATTCTGATTCTGTAATAGGTTGTATGCTTGTTGCTTATTGATTGTCATAATTCATCATGTTTTGTTATTGTTATTTTAGAACACAAGTAATCTAATAATTATCCACATTAAAACAAAAAAAACTTTGTCTTGTTGTTTTTAATCCTCGTACTCTCTCCAATCCATCAAACCACCTAATATTGGGGAGGGATCTCGTTGTGGTTTGTATGTATTGTTATGTATTGTTGTGTGTGTAAAAATTCCACTAGATTCTGATGGAAATTTTCCACTAGATGAACCCTTGCCTTGTGTAAAAATTCCACTAGATGGTTTTAGGTTTAATCGTATCTTAGTTGTCTTCTTGAACCTCTTCTTAGTGGAAATTATTTTTCTTTTTTCTAGTTCATTCAATGACGATATTATTGTCTTGTTAGTGCAGCTCGTGAGTTCCATCAACTGTGACACGCTAATCTTGTCTTCCTTCTTTCGCCAACCCCAAGTCTTCCTAATGATAGCACAAAGCACTAAAAATTCGGTTGGCTTTAGTTCCCTCATGTATTTATCGAAAATCTTGTTTGGTATTGGTATAAATCCTTCTTGTTCATTCATGCATAAAAATTAATTTTGTGGTCTTGTGGAAAACTACTAAATTGTATTTACTTTCACAAAAATTTAAAAAGGATCAAGAATATGGCGAGAACATGGAACTTTAGAGTTATGATTGATGACAGTGGTGGTGAAAATCAAACTACATACAGTATACATGAAGTATTTTATGACAAACGAGGAACACCAGAGGACTATGAAAGGATGCCAGAAACAATGCTTTCAGATGATTTGGAGCAGTTGTTTTGGTGTCTAGAACATTACATCAAGGCATTTTCTGTACCAATGATAAGTATACCAAATTTTCCCATGGAGGTTCCGATACATGAAAATTTTCAGTAACATGTCAAACCAAGATTACCATGCCTATGGTACGGATTATATATCTAGCAGCTTTGTCAAAAATGTAGCCAAGCATTCTATCGCCAAAGCATTGCAACCGATTGAGGCAAGTCAAGCCCTTGTGTTTGGTGATGCCATGCATACCTACTTTGAGTCTAAGACAGAGTTCCATAGTAGGTTCGTCACATTTGATGATAGAGACCTCATATCTTCGATTAAAGAGGCTCGACCAAATATTATGGCTCCTACTATGACTAAGGAGTATAAGGCCTTTAAAACAGAATTTGAGAAGGGTGTCGATACTGACCAAACGATTATTTCACTGGATGATGTAGAAAGAATTGAATTTATGTATAAAAGCGTAAAAAATAACAAAGCCGTAGCACAAATAAATGAACTGTATGATTATGATGCAATATGGGATGAATATTCTATTCTAAAAGATCCTGAGTACAACAAATATTACCCACTGAAATTTCGTGTAAGGCCTGACAAGATGCTCGTACAAGACGAAAATCCTTTAGCCATTTTAGATTGGAAGTCATGTAAGGATGCTAGTAAAAATGCATTTCGTTCTGACTTCTTTCGTTATAGATATGACATACAGGCCGTATTCTATTGTATGGTGTTGGGTCTATCTTGCTCTGACTTTTACTATGTTGCAATTGAAAAAGAGTATCCATATAATAGTGCCGTATATACCTTGAGTGAGGAAACATACTCAAAGGCATGTGATGACATGGCAACTGCTTTAGTCCAAATACTCAAATGGAAGGATCAACCTAATGACTCTTCTATAGGACTTATAAACCAAAACACAATAACACAATTATGAGCCAAACAAAAAAAACAATACAACAAATACTTACGAAAATTCAGAATGAACTGAATGTACCCAAGAATAGAACTAATAAATTTTCTAACTATCAGTATAGAAATTTAGATGATATTCTTGAGGCAGTAAAACCTTTACTAGCCAAACATGACGTGAATCTCACCATAGAGGATGAGGTTCTATTCATATCAGATAGAGTGTACATCAAGGCAATTGTTACACTTGAGAAAAATGGACAAGTAATTAAGGGATCTGCATTAGCTAGAGAGCCTGAAACAAAGAAGGGCATGGATTTGATGCAACTCACTGGAACTTGTTCAAGTTATGCTAGAAAGTATGCCCTTTCAGGATTGCTTTTGCTTGATGATTCTAAGGATGCAGATAGTGTAGACCATAGAAATTTGAATCATACAAAGCCAACAAGGCAATCAATCCCTACACGTAATAGGGACTTGAAAGATGCAATATTAGACGAAAAACTCCCATTTTGATTACCTCCATGGCAATAACCCTCATCATCATTTCTTTGGTGGTGGGGGTTTCATATTCGTATGAGAAATGTTCCAAGTGATGAATCATGGATCATTATTTTCAGGCATTGGAGGCTTTGATTTAGCCTCAGAATGGATGGGGTGGGACAATAAGTTTCACTGTGAATGGGAAGATTTCCCACGTAGAGTTTTAGAGTATCACTTTCCAAACGCAATATCTTATGGAAACATCAAACAGACAGACTTCACTATTTGGAGGGGACGAATCGACATCCTCACAGGGGGATTCCCATGCCAACCCTACTCAGCTGCAGGCAGAAGACTTGGCAAGGAAGATGAACGCCACTTGTGGCCAGAAATGTTTAGAACAATTCGAGAGATTAAACCACGTTGGATCGTGGGCGAAAATGTTCGCGGCCTGCTTAATTGGAATGGAGGAGTGGTTCTCGATGAAATCTATACTGACTTGGAAGATGAAGGCTACGAAGTCTGGACGTTTGTACTTCCTGCTGCAAGCGTCAATGCGCCCCATAGAAGAGATAGAGTATGGATTGTTGCCTACTCCAGTAGCCTCAGACGGAGAGGGGGGATTGTCTCATCCAAGTCAGATAAAGAACAAAGGGACAAGATGGGTTCGAATATCAACCAACACAGGAACAGAATTTGGGGCGAAACTGAGGGACGTAGCACAACTACTACCAACACCAGTGGCGAGAGATTGGAAGGGCAAACAACCCAACGAGTACATTCAAGACAGAGGCGAAAATCCCAAGTTCAAGATGCCGAGTCTTCCAGGCGTATTAGCGAAACTTACGAATACCGATGGGAAACCTTCCCAACTAAATCCCCAATTTGTGGAGAACATGATGGGATTCCCAGAAAATTGGACTCTATTACCTTTTCTAAATGGCGAAAAGAGTCAATAAAAGCATATGGCAACGCAATTGTACCTCAAGTGGCTCATCAAATATTTAGGGCAATAGAACGCTATGAGCAAGGCCAAAGGTAGAAGAACAATACGCAAAGCTATAAGCTATTTAGAGGGTCAAGGATTGTTGGTGGACGAGGTAGAGATGGGTGGCCGGTATAATCTCTACAAAGACCTCTTTGCAGGGTATTGCACAAAATGTTGGACCAAAAATTGCGACAAAAAACATGATTGTAGATTTGAAGGCTTTGACTTGATAGCGTTGTCTGAGAAGGGTGTTTATTTTATACAAGTAAAAACGAACACACCACCTTCAAGAAAAAATTATATTCGTTTTGCTAAGAAGTTTGCTACTAGATATATTCACATCTTAGCTATGACATGGTATGACCGAAAAGGGTGGGTGTTCCATAGGTTTGCTAAGTCAGGAAACGTTAACAGAAAAGATTTAAGAACTTAATGAGAAGAAAAATGACTCCAAACGAACAAAAAATCATAAAACTAATCAAAAACAGTCCTACTCCAGTTAGGTTTGTTGATATTGAAAGAGTTATGGACTTTGATCCTTCTAAGGATAAGTATTGGTCTGTATTTTCTACTATAGCTTGTTTGGTTGAGTCAGGAATAATAACAACAACAACTCATCCTAGCATATATTCATTAACCAAATATGGTGGGATGAAGTATGATGAAATAACATGAACCACTTACACCTAGAAGAGTGCCTCATAGGTACTCTGCTAAATCACGCTGAATATAGAGACTTAATATTTGACATAACTGATAAAGAACACTTCCCAAACAGATACCCAATCTATCTAGAAGCTTGTAGGCAACATGGTGAGGGCATGTTTTTTGATGCTGAGACAATCAGTGCAAATGTCAAAGATTATCCATACACTCAAATACTTGAAATGCAGATGTATGGGATTCCTAATGAGGATAAAATAAAATCCTATGCTTTTGCCTTAAAAGAGCAGAGGGATCGTAGATTATTAAAAGACTCTATTGCCAAAACATATAATTACTCGCAAAAAGAGGATATAACTACTGATGACTTGTTGTTGCATATATCCAAGTTATCTGAAGATACTGATGAGACTGGTGACCCAAGAGCATTGACTCCCATTGAGATTTTTGAACGAGAATCTAATAATCCTATCAAAGAAAAGCTATCAACTAGCGTGGGTGTGATAGACCACAAACTTTACAAAGATGTAGGGCTTCATAAGGGCGATATAAATGTGATACTTGCAGACTCTGGCCATGGTAAAACGCAATTTTCGTTATTCTTGGCCTCTCAGTTGCTAAATAGTGGTCATGTTGGATTGTGGTTTCAGATGGAAGATTATGATGTAAATACAGCCAAACATCTAGCCCTAAACTCTATGGATCATTGTGATAAGATGTTTATTGTAGATGACAAGGATGATATAGACGATATAAAAAGGGTATGTAAGTTGGTAAAACAAGAGCATGGGCTAGACTTTGTAGTAATAGACTATATACAAGAGGTATATGCTAAGGGTAGATTTGATTCTAGAACCTTAGAACTCAATTATGTGACCAAGATACTGAAACAGATAGCTAAGGAGGTCAATGTAGTAGTAATCGTACCTAGTCAAGTAACTATAAATGACCATGTAAGACATGGCTGGCAACTAGAGCCTAGATACAAAGATGCACAATGGGCGCAAGTTATTAAGAATGTAGCCCATTGCATGACCTCAGTTTTTAGACCTTCTATGGTTCAATCTTTGGTGATAAATGATGGTCTTACTAAAAAAGTAATGGGTTGGCATGAGGATCAAAGATTCAATTACAATAGCGTGTTTGTTAAATTGGTTAAGTCCAGAAGGGGTATTATTAGTCACGAAAGATTAGAACTTAACCACAACGGAGACAAAGGACTTGAGATAGCTAAACAAATGTTTTAGCTTGTCAAAGACGTGTGATGAGCGTATATTTCATCGTTCAATAAAACCTGAATTAAATCATATAATATTATGGCACTTTTATCAGATGTCTATTTTAAATTAGAAACATTAGAAACATTAGTAGCTGGCATAAAAGCCAAGCAAAGCAAAGACCCTAAAATTAAGGGTATAAATATCACCATAAGCGTTAATGATGAGGTCGACAGATACGACAACAACGTTAGTGCATGGGTGGCTCAGTCTCAGGAAGAGAGAGCTGCTAAAAAAGACCGTTTTTGGGTTGGGAACGGTGTATCGTTTTGGACAAATGGGGTCGTATCTCTAGCAAGGGATTTAAAAGAAGGCGCACCGTCTGCGGAGGTAGACGCACCTTTACCCTTTTGATTTTAATGGTGACGAAATAGCACGTCTCATTTATCACAAATTAGTATAATTTTTTTCATCATGTTATTGTATGGATGGGGAGTGTGAAAGCCCCTATCCTTTTTTATTGGTATTGATATTATCATTGTAACTACATAGATTTTATCATTTAACTAATCAAATTAGTATGTATTACGATTATTTTAGCATTAAAGAATTTCTTGTTGATAGAGTCATGAGTGATGTTCCGATTCATGTAGTTGACAAGATAGAAAAATATCATAAGTCGATAATTAATCCTATAAGACACAAGATAAATCAATCTATACAAGTGTCTGAAAACAGTGGGTATAGGTCTAAGGATTGGGAGTTGTCACATGGCAGGTCTGGAACTAGCGAGCATACCTTTACTGGATTAGGGGCTGTAGATTATACGTGCGCTAACATGGAACTTTTACTTCAAGAACTAAGAATGTCAGATTATAAACGTATCTGTTATTATCCTGACAAACAGTTTATACACTGCGACCATAAAGGTGACCGATACCATGAATTTGAAGCAGATGAGGATGGAAAATGGCAATACAAAGGCGAAAGGAAATAAAGACAGTCATCGTAGATAATCGTGCTGATCCTAAGGTGAAAGTAAGGACAGTAAAGCCAATAAAAATATTAAAGATTGATAATACTAGTAAAAAAAATTAGTTTTATTGACTGTTTGTGGATAATTAGCTACATTGAATTATACACATTTTACAATGCGAGCATCAGCCCCCCAATGCTGTGAAATGTTTTAGTGGGGGGCATTTTTTATTAACACAATGACAGCAAACAAAATGATAGCAGAACACATTGTAAGTTCAGTATGTAATAGATTCGGAATAACACGAAACGAACTAAGAAGCCAAAGTAGGAAGGTACATTTGGTAGATGCTAGACAATCCTGTGCATTTGCATTACGAAAATTTGGTTGTACCTACGAATATATAGGAAATGTCATAAATCGTAAGGATCATACCACAATAATGCATCTATTAAAGAACAGATTGCATAATATGGACGAAAATAAGCGTATAGCTAATGAAACTGTAAATGCATATAAAGACATGGCCGTCCCCAAGATAAGCCGTAAGAAGCTAAATACAGAAGAGTTTTTAGAGATGGTTCAACAAATTAATTGATTATCATGGAAATAATAACCTTTTTTGTATTCTCAACAACGATGACTTTTATAGGCTTTCTAATTGGTCTTTCTGTACGTATAAAAAACTCAGAGGAGGATGTAAAAGAATCTTTTAAGAAAGGATATTTTAATGGATACACAGACGCAGTTCAAGAATTCCCAAAGATGGGAATAAACTAACCTTTTTTACTGCGACCAGTTCGTTTCATTGCGACCATTCTGCCGTTCTTGGCTCCCATCATCCCTTTCTTCTTTTTGTCTTTCTTGTCTTTTTTGCCATGTGATCCGTGATACATAATTATTTACCTATTTTTTGTTGTGCTTTTCTATGTGCTTCAGCGAAGGAGTCGCCCATGAGCATCCTTCTACGCATAAAGTCCATGTGTGGTTTTGTGTGATGAACTGAGTGTCTACTCAGCTTTGTCTCCTGACTCTTGGTCAGTCTTTGTTTCATTATCATTTTGTAATGCGTTTTGATAGCCCTTAATAAGGTGCTGTGTTTCGTGTAGTTGCATCACAAGTTGTGATTCAAGTACTTTTAGTTGTTCTAGTCTTTCTTCTGCTGTCATAATTTTACTCGCTTAAATTATTGTTATTCCCAAGGTAAACCCTTGAGTGTTGTTGGACTAAGCTGTCCATCAATCTGTGCCTGAACACCTGCCTCTATAGCATCCTTGTCAATTTTTGCATATATCCAACCAAGCACTGTTTCCTCAGTTAGGTCTGCATAGGCTATGTAATCTTTAGAGGATGGGTCTGGTGCAAAAGATTCTGCCCCATAGCACCTGCCTGCATACTCACCATCAATTTTGCCACAGTCCCAATGGGCTATAATAACGCCTTTGTCAGAGTCGTTAGTATATTCTAGTGTGTTTATTTTCCAAGTCATTTTATTTGTTTTTTAGTTGTTCGATTTCTGCTTTAAGTTCTTGTATTGCTCCTACTAATAATGGAACTAGCTTGCTATGGTCAACACCTTGATATATTGGTTCGCCATGTTCATCAATCCCATCTTTTTCACCACTTACTGCTTGCGGTACAACTTCTGCAAGTTCGTGAGCAATAAAACCATCAACTGTTTGATTCGGTGTATCTATAAAATTAAATGTGCTTGGTTTTATTTTTGATACTGTGTCAAGGCAAGATGATAATGATGTAATGTTTTCTTTCAACCTATAATCAGAAGAGGTATTGAATGCAGTTGCTGAACTTGTAACACTTATGCTTCCTTTTTCGCTTCCACTTCTCATAAATGAAATCACTGACCCATCCTCTGAACCAGTTCTATTAACTTGCATAATAGTTCCGCCAGATGAGTTTCTTTCTCTTGTAAAGTTAGTGAAATGACTTGATGTGTTAAATTCTACGCCATCTACGGCTATTCCACTTGATGTTTTACCTATCAATACATCACCACCATTGAAGTATGAATCACCACTACCAAGAAGCTGTGTGTTCACAGTACCAGAACTGTTGCGAATATTTAATATTCCATGTCCACTAGAATTGTTACCAATATCAAGTGTTCTTGTTCCAGCCGCATTTGATGATTTAAAAGTGTTTCTGTCGTTGGATGTATTTTTTACTCCCAATACACCATTTGTATTGTTATCTGAAACTTCTAATGCAAGCGATGGTGATGTTACCCCAATACCTACTCTTCCATTTGCATCAATGCGCATAGCTTCTGCAAATGTGCCACCACCAGGCCCAGTACAAAAACTTAATTGTCCCTCATTACTACTATGGTCAGTAAAAGTAGATATTATTGAGGCTGTTTTTGTACCAGCAGAATTTTGAAATTCTAATGATCCTTGATTGTTATCAGTGCTATTTGTGTTTTTTATGACTATGCCAACACCACCATCATTAGATGTCGTTGTTGAACTAGCATCATGAACCTCTAATTTTTGTGATGGGCTAGCTGTACCAATACCTACTTTACCATTTGTATCAATAACCAACTTTGGGGATGATAAATCATCATTAGCATTATCGAATGCAAAGTATGTTTGACTTGCAGGTACACCTAATCTCCAAGCAGCGCCACCAGCACTTTCAAACTTTTGATTTACCAATCCTGCAGTAGCTGTTGTAAGGTGCAATTTTGCATCAACACTTGTTTCTCCAATACCTACGCTACCTGCACTTGTGATGCGCATGCTTTCGCCAGTACCATTTGTGCTTACCCTAAACGTCATGGCATCATTAGCAAAGTCATAAAGAATATTACCCCTATTTTGGTCGTTGTCTGTTCTTCTAAATAAGATTCCACTCGTACTGTTGTCAGAAGAATGGCTAATGCTCATAAAAGGACTTGTTCCTTTCAAATGAAGAAGTTGGTCAGGGGTATCAGTACCAAGTCCTAATCTTGAATTACCAGCATCCCAATAAAAATCACGATTTTGCGATACGCTCATAAATGATATATCACCATCACTGAACATACGAATACGCTCAGCATTATTGGTTCTAAGCCTCATATGATTATCATTGTGGTCGTATCTAATACCACCAATATCATTATCAGAGGCATCCCCAAAATCAATAAATGTTTCAGCGCCATCTGCTGTAGTAAACCTCAACCCATCTGTGTCTGCATGATGTATGTCTAGTTTTTTAGTTGCAGTACCACCAATCCCTACATTCCCACTACTATCAATAGCAAGTCTGCTAGTCCCACCTGTAACTAAACCTATAGCATCAGCACCGCTAGCGAATAAACCAGTATTAACATCACCAATAAATGAGTATGATGGGGCAGAAACACTACCCAAACCAACAGTTAACTGATTACCATTTATCGTAAGTGCTGTAGAGCCTGCTGTAACTAAATCTAAAAGACCTGTACCACTACTAAACATACCTGTATCTGTGTCAGCAGTAAATGAATAAGCTGGTTCAGAAGCAGTACCATTAGCAAGAGTTACTTGAGTGAGAGCAGCACCCTGACCATTCTGCAACGCTCCAACAAGAGGACTAGCATCAGTAATGTTGCTTGTTGTTATTAATGTTTGGTAACGCTCTGATAGTTGTTTATCTCTTAAATCTGCCATAATCTATTGCTTGTTAAATAACATTCTTGATTGGTTAAATATCTGATTGCTCCTATTGAAAACACCAAAACGAACATGAGATATACTTACAAATATAGATTTCATTAATCTACGAAATCTATGAGTAATACTTGTGCAGTTCTGTCTGCTGCCTCATTCTGAGAACCTTTTAGTCGTATCGTATCTATATCCTTGAATACATCAGCAGGAAGCGTGTGCTTACCTGTTGCTACAGTGATAGAAAACTTGCTGCCAAATGTGTCATATACATCGAAGAACGTACCACCTATTTTAGCCTGCACATCAAAGGATGTGTTAGTATATGTCCCACTAAGAATAACAGAACCCATTTCATACGAGTCATTGCTCCTACTAAAAGAAGCCTCGCTAGAGGTTGGATCACCAGATGCTATAGTAATTGTTTCTAATTTTGCCATAATTAGTGAAATATATATAGGTTGTTTTTATTATTCAATACTATTTTAGGTTGCCTGCAATTCATTTGGTATAGCAATCAACTTCTTCTGACCCACAAACTTAATAGTGCTAGAGTCTCTACCTGTTTGGTTCGTAAAGACTGTCTTAAATGAGGACGTGTCTATTACTATTTTTCTGAAATCTTTTGTGCTAGACTCGTAAACACCATCAAAAGAAACCTCAACAAAATCATCACCATTAGTCTTGAACGTGGTAATTATATCTGTAAAAAATGTAGTTGCATCTGAATTACTAAAATCATTTAACACAGTAGTAAAATCAAATGGGTTAGATATAGTGTTTGGAGAAGGGTGCGTTGTTGCTTTTGTTGTCTTTTTAAATGTGCTAGTAAGTAGCTTTTCGTGTGGTATTTCAAGACTCATTCTAAATCCACGAAGATTAGAGCGTAAAGACCCATCAATAGCCTCGTCATTATCACTACCAAAATTTAGCATAGCCAACGAAACATTGAAATTTCTTGGTGTAATCAAATAACAAAAGTCAGCATCAGCATCATAATCCTTTGTCTTTATAAATAACTGTGATATGGTGGTCGCTATAGCCATTACGTTATCGTGGTTTCTATCATGTTTATCTTTGGCACATACGTTCCAATCTGATTGGCATACTGTATTCTGTGTATAGTAGCCGAATCAAGAGTGACTGTATGTTCTGTTACTGTTTGGTCAAATATTTTTGTACTAGTACTGAATATTTCGGTACTCGTGTTTGGTATAAGAGGATCACCCTGAAATATTCTGAATGAACCTAAGTTGTTACCCTCTACATTTAAATCAGTAACAATATTGTTCAATACACTTTTTAGTATGCTAGGCTCTATACACTTGTTATAAAACAAAGAAAACCTTTTTCTTGTGCCTCGCACGTTTTGTCGCAAGCTTCCATCAATAGCCTCATCAAATGGTTTATTAAAAAACAACAACTCAGTTTCTACACTAAAAGAACTAACCGTTACAATTTCTTCTCCACCAGCCACCGTTAAAAATCCAACCTCAATTAATCGACTCATTATATTAAATATGCCTCACAGTTTATAATGTCATTTTCTAAGTCATACTCTAGCATAGATGGTCTAGCCTTAAGCCCATTTACGCTAGGATGTATATCACTACCAAACTTAATAAACTGATATGGTCTGAGTGTTCCAATACCAAATATTTTAAGAGTTATTAAGAATGGTGTTTTGTTTGGATTATTAGCAGTAGCTATACCCAATGATTTTTTGTAAGAATCTCTGGCTTGAGTTGATATGTCTTCAATGATAGCATCAGTAAGGGCTGAGTCTCCAACAGTTGATGAACCACTTAAAAGTTGCCATTTACTTGATGAATATTTTATTGTATTTAGATTGTTGTTTTGAACTGTCAAAATTACATCCTGCGTGCCTACTGCACTTACAGTTTCACTTACAACCTCACTAAAAACACTACTAGACGATAAGCCATTATCTTTCAATGCTAATGTAGTATTGAAACTTTTAACATTTCGTTTATTGAATGAAGTACCAAAATCTTGAAAATTAGATGCTGATAATGTTGCAAAATTATCTCCTGCATCATCCTCTACATTAAAATTTCTTCTAACATAGAATGCAAAACCCATCATTGATCCTACAAATGCACCTTCTATAATTGAATTTGTTAATATGTTTGTTTGTGCATTTGCATATGTACTAATAAGAGACACGTCATATCCAAAAAGTTTAGTTCCATCCACAGGCGCAGTGCTAAAACTTGAAAAGGTTTCTGTAAATTTATGACCAATAATTTTCGTGGTAGGTGATGATCCTTGAGACAATAGAAACCCTTTTATTGCATCTGATGATGTTATTAGGTTAGCATCTGTACTAGATGTTGCACTAGTAACTAAACCATCTAATGTATTTCCAGTGCCTGTACCATAGTTTGTTACTTGAACATCATATCTAAGGGCTGCCTGTGCCTCTACCGTTACCTTTCTTGATACCCTATCATACTTACAACCTGCCTTAGTTCCTATAAAGAAGTCACTACCTGTTGGAACTGTTATTTTAATTTGAATAGTATCATTGTCAGCCATTTGATTTATGGTGGTAAAAAGAAGATTACCATTACCTAACTTATCAAATATAGATATAGATATTTTTGATAGGTTTACTCTGAACTTGGATATATCCTCTGAACTTTCTTGGACATCAAAGTCTTGAGATATTTTTGGCATCTTAGCCATGAGCATTGTAGTGGTGGCTGCAGATACACTACTACCCACTATCTGCACTTCGGCAGAAAATGTGCCAAACCTTCTAGTCACATTACCTGTTGAAGCTACAAATGTACCCATTAGATTGAGGTTGAATTATTTAATAAATCCTGTTGACCCCTGTTGACTGCAATCGCTAACCCAGCTCTGTCTATGTTTACATCAACTGTGGGTGCGGCTTGATTGGTTATAGGCGAACTAGGAACAAAGTCAGGCAGTCTTCGACTTGGTGCTTCTGAGCCTTGTGCGGTATTTAAAAAACTAACACTTTGAGTAAACCCAGCAGATTCTTGCTCTGCAGACCTCGTGCTACTAGCACCACCACTACTAGAGGGCGCTCCACCGCCAAACTTTGTTCTAAGTATTGTTGCTATTTGTATTGCTCCTATAGCAGCTGCCGCTATAGATTTAGGAGATGGTGGTTTTGCCTCAATAACATTTGCAGCAGTGTTTATGATAGCATTGCCTAGTTGCGCTTTCTTATTTAATTCAAACTTTTTCTTTTCTAATTTTTCTATTTCTTTAGCAGATGCGCCCCTTGCTTTTGCTTCCTGTATGTCTGAATCTATTTTTTGAGAGCTTAATGAAAGAAAAGCGTTAGCGGCTTTACCAGCTATATCTATAGTATCCTCTAAATTTTTCGCAGCATTTTTTGCTGCTTCTTGTTCATTATTAATTATGTCTGTAGAGGCTTCTAGTCCAGCCTTTGCTATTGCAAGTCGTTTTTCTTCCGTGCTTAATGCATTATCAGCCCTAATGTTTGCTAGTTTGTCCTGTAAATCAGTGATTGCAACATCATTCTTCTCTTGTAAATCAGCCCTATCCCCAAATATATCAATTAACTTTTCTCCAAAGACATCCTCTAACTCAAGTAACTTAAGATTGCTCATTGCTTGTTTTACCCTAAGTTTTGCGTTAGCCTCATCACGTATCTGCGCTAATCTATCTTGTTTTTCTTCCTCTATCCTTGCAATTTCATCAGCCTCATTTTTAGCAATCTGTATATTAAATTCTGATGCAGCAACAATTATAGCAGACTCTGTTTCGATAGCGCTTAGAGTCTCATCTAAGGATATAGCCTTAATTTTAGCGTTAAATGCTAGAGCGGCAATCTCGTCACGCTTATCTTTTTCATTTGCTGCTCCTTTGATGCTTAATAATTCTGCCCGAAGTTCGGCTTCTGTTGCCCTTAACTGAGCGTTAGCGTCATCTCTTGCTTGCTGTCTGTCTTTTAGAGCATTTGATTCTTGTTGTTTATTTTCTTCATCTGTTAGTTTCTGTAACTTTAAAGATTCTTCAGCACTTATTATTTGTAGTTTTAATCTTGTCTCTTTATCAATCGCCTCTATTTCACCGCCAGCTAACGCAGCCGCTTTATCTTTATCAATGCCTTGATCTATAAACTCCTGTTTTGCTTCAGAAGCCCTTCTTCGTGCTTCAGTGATTACTTCTTGCCTTTCTAACTCTGCTTCTGCTTGTATTTTTGCTCTTTTATCTGTCGCTTCAATAGCTTGTAACTCAAAGTCTAATAAAAAAATATTTTCATTTATTGATTTTCTTCTATCATTAGCAGTTTTGAATGTTTTTGTAAGTTGCTGTATCTCTTTGGTTCTGCTTTCATTGGTTTTATCAATAGCTTCTTTGAGTTGTTTTTGAAGCGATATAAGTTGATTAGCTGTAAATATTTCTTCTGGAGTCTGTATACCTCTTTTTATGACTAAATCTATTTGTTCTTGTGTAGCTTCAGATAAACTCTCTAAACTGCTCGCTGTAAGTTGTATTCCTAAAGCATCCTGAAGAAGAACCTTTTCAAGCTCCCTTGTCAACTCAACAAAACCCTTTAATCCAGATTCACTACTATCTAATTTTTTCTGAAACGCATCTTGAGCAAATGTTGCTGCATCTAAATTTTTTTTTGTTTGTGATAAATTTTCACCTAAAATGACTAAGTCAGCAGCTGCTTTATCTGACGATGCTGTTAGTTTTGTAAATGCTTTAGGTAGTAAGTTTTTAAGTCCATTTTCTACAAGAACCAGACTAGTACCAATAATTGGAAATATTTCTGAAAACCCTCTAAAAGCCTTAGTATTTAGCAGTAATGATGCTGGCAGCTCATCAAGTGACTCTTTAAAGAATTTAGTTTCAGACTCAAAATCTCCTAACTGCTCTGTTAGTAATTCAATCTCTATTTGTCTAGCCCTCAAACCAAATGGATCAGGAGCGCCAGTATCAAAGTCAGCAAACGCTTTAGCTATCTCTGCAAAAGCATCTGCCTGCGCCCTGCCTGTATCTGTAAGTTTCTTTAGTTTCTTATCTAACGCCTCAAAGGCAAATTGAGATGCTAAAACCGCCACATTCAAACTAAGTATAATACCTCCAGTCCCTTTGAATGACCTTCCAAGTTCTCCTATAGTTGTTTTACTTTTACCTTGAGCTATTTCTGCTTTAGTAAGAGACTCGTTATGATCGGTAACCCTTCTGTTTAGGTTACCTATTAATTCAGCAGTGAAACCAACGTTGTTACCAATGGCTCGCATACCCTGCGAAAAGCCTTGACTAAACTGAGCTGAATCCTGAACCAAATCACTAAAAGAAAAGAGAGCCTGATTAGATGTAGCCAAACCCTTGCTAAGATTTTTGTTTGAGTCATCAAGATTATTAAACTCTCCTTGAAGTTCCTGTATTTCCTTAGTTAGTTTTTTAGGATTTACATTAGTTTCAGGAGAATGTATCTTAAATTTTATATCGTAAATTAACTCAGGCATAGTTACTATCCATCAGATGGTCTGTGATAAGCCTCACGAGCCATCATTGCTTTGGTTATGTCTTCTATAGAACATTCGGCTTCAAGTTGTTTTGCTCGCAATGGATCAAAGTCGGCAAGTACATAACAATAGTATGTGTATGCACCGCCAACTTCGACCACGAGGTCATTAGGTGCGAGCAGGTCTAATGACTCTAAAGTACTCCGACTCCATCCAAAGGTACTTGTCGCCTGTTCGTAAAAAAATCCCACGCTTCCTCAATCGTGCCTAATTCTAATTCGTCAGACTTCCATACATCATCTTTGATTGGAACCTCTAGCTTCATGCAATGCTCAGCAGTAAACTTGCAATATTTTGCACGAAACTCTTCATCCATACGCCATCCATTTATGGCTTCAAGGTCTTTAGCGTCATAATCCTCAAAACTAACAGTGTCACTAATTATCTTTTCATGAGTTTTAGGATGCTTTTCTTTGTACCAACCTAACAGCATTTGCCTTCGGTCTTCTATTATCTTGTCAAAACGAATAGGGGTCGGCTTTACTTCAAACCCAACCCCCATGAATTCGCCTTTCACCTTTGTTATTCTTCCCATAAATCGCTCGCTTTATTTTAGGGTTATGTGTTAAACTCTACAAAATTGTAGTCACCAGCTACTGCTGTTCCTTGTATTATTTGAAGAGTTGGTTGTTTTATTTTAAAATCTTCCGTACCAGCTATAGTATAAACCACCTCTATATATTCAGTAGTTGCTGGTAATACTCTTGAGTAAAACTTGGTTCCAGTTCCATTTAGTGCCGTTGCAGTTCCAACTCGTGTATCAAAACCTGAGTCATCAGCTGCACCAGCTAGCGCACTATTACTACTATTGTATGCTTTTATACTAAGATTTGTAGTTGATTCTGATGCCTCTGTTACACTAACAAAAGCAGTGAGCTTTGTAAGTGGAAAAGGAAAATGAATCAATCTCTCAAATGTTATGGCTCCACTAGTTTTTATTCTTTGATCTTCAGCACTAGTATCAAACAATGTTAAAGCATCTATATTACTTGGTGATCCTCCAAATTCATATCCAGCAGCGTCATCAGTGTTCCCTCTACCCCATTTAAATAAACACAATCCATTTTGAGAATATATCAAATCAGCAGTATGCTTTCCTGTAGCAGAATTGTATCCCCCCACAGCTTCTCTTGAGCTATTAAATCTAAATGATGCATTATCTTCAAATTGCTTTACCATTTGCAAAGTTCCCTCTGCTTGAAGCATGCTGCCATCTAAACCTATACCAGAAAAAATAAGACTTGTTTGATTGGTAGCCCAAGTATTTAGTTGAGACCTAGATGCTGAACTATATAATCCTGTAGCTGTAATATTATAAACTTTGCTTGTGATTATCTCTCTCTCATTTTCTATTATTTGAGTATTTGGCTCTATGCTCAAAACCTGTCTTGAAGCCTCAGCAGCCCCCTCTTGCACAACAGAAAACGTTTGTGTTTCACTTAAGGCATTAAAAGCCCCTCCGCCATCAACAGAGTTATTTATTAAGGCTAACTTGGTTAGTTGTGTGGACATTGTTGTTTACCTCTATTTATTAAGCAGTGCCAGCTTCAGAGAACAACACCTTTCTACTATCTACATCTTGAAGTTGTGCTACTATTACAGTTTCAAGTCTTCCATTTTCAAATGATCGGTATCCTTGTATGAATGTCTGAAGAGGTAGTCCAGACACAGAGTCGTCACCACCTAAAGTTACATCTATACCTTTTCCTATAAGTTTAATAAAACCCTCTTTTGGCTGTTCTCCTCCTACACCAATATAATCAGCACCAGTACTATTGCTAGTTCCTGACGCTAATATATCGTCAGTAGTACCATCAAATTTAGTCTGAAGGGTTCTAATGACTACTCTACCAGTGTAAGACTCAAATAATTCACGCTCATTTTCTACTACAACTGTGTCAGGAGTCATGCTAACTTCTAAGCCTTCTACTGTTATATTATCAATGGTTCCTTTGGGTGTCGCAGTGCCATCCTCAAGTATCTGAGCTTTTTTAAATAATAATCGTGACATAATGGTTACTCCTTATATATTAAGATACAGTCAAAGAATTTAATGTTGATATTTCAGCAGCCTGAGCTGTTAGAACGGTTTCTCTTCTGCCGTTACTAAAGTCTTCGTGACCCATGATATACACAACAGGAGTTGTAATAGTATGAGAGCCTGTTGCTCCATGAAGTTTTAGTTTAGCTTCTGTTGGAAGTATTCCGTCTGGAGACACATAGTCACTAGAAAGAATTGCCGTTTCAGCACCTGCTCCACTTACTTGTTTAAAGTTTGTATCGGTAGTTCTAATAACAATACGACCTGTAAAAGATTCGTTTATTTCTCTGTTATTTTCTACTGCTACTGTAGCTGGCTCATTACTTATTTCTAAACCATCTACTGTTATGTTTCTTATGTTTGCACCACCACTAACCACAGCACTACCGCCAGAGGTAAGGATTTCAGCATGAGTAAATATTAGTTTTGCCATTATTTTATGATCTTATTTTTATTATACTTTCAAAATTTACATTCGTTGATAAATAACCATCTTCCTCATCTATTGAGTCAATACCAGTAGAAGATATTGTTTCTACATCGCTCGTAATACTTCCACCAGATGTTGTATCTGCCCAATCAATAAGTTGATCTGTAATTTCTAACATCCTGTCGTATGCGTTATCCTTTCCACTGTGAGTATCTGGTTGATCTACATATACCTTAGCTTCAAATGACTGCAACAACTCTTCTGGCTTTTCATCTTCAACCCTTATTTGAGTAGAGGCACTACTTAAGCTAAAAAATACAATTTCTTTTATTATATCACCACGTTTCCTAATATCCAAATTAGTACCACTAAATTTCAATACCTTTTCTACAGTGGGTCTTGAATCAGAAGATGAATAGCTACTAAAGCTAGTTACGTATCCACTAAGTATAGCGTTTCTGTCCATTATGCTTCTACTAATGTCTTCTTTTTGTCTTGTGGCACCACTATTTTTCTGTCTATAGTCAACACATTTGCAATTAACTGAGCTACAATTTTTATTGTATCTTTTTGACGAGATGATTTACTATCGCTTTCTACAGGAAATTGTCTTCTGTCCTTTTTATAAGGGTCAGCAATTTCATTTATATACATATAGTTATTAGCATCAGCATCAGTAAAATGATAAAATATATCTAAAGTATTAGCAGAGGTAGCAACGGTTCCTTTTAATGATTTTTTTGCTCTGCCTGTAAGAACAAAGTTAGGAAAACCAGTAGCTGCGCCCCCTGTACCATCCTTTTTTTCTTTAGACTTTCTTTTGGCGTAAGCAGGTGTAAGCCTAGTTCTTAATTTTCCATCTGGATTTTTTGCTTCCGCATTTAATTGTTCTATAGATTCTTTATAAAGTTTATTAGTAAACTCTAATATAGAATCCATATTTTTTCTATTAAGAGTATCCTTAATATCCTTTATGATAATTTGACTTAAATTCATTAATACAAACTCATAAATCTAACTCTAGGAGTTGTTTTGGGTTTAGCTAATAA
>VTLG01014053.1_pt1 | contig 27736 bp, 45 predicted proteins | sample 4694571 | NCBI WGS metagenome assembly VTLG01 (sample SAMN12604809, study PRJNA352737) | marine metagenome | biome: ENVO:00000447; feature: ENVO:00000209|ENVO:00000569|ENVO:01000036; material: ENVO:00002151; isolation source: viral sequences binned using virsorter ...
ATCACACTTAAAATGACACCAATATAAAAGCATCTTGGGCAGGTACTTCTTCTGCTTTTGTAAATAGTGCAGGTACAGCATTAAGAGATACTACTGTTAATGTTCAGAAGGTTATGTATCCACTTTCTGTTACTGTGCCTAACTTCTATTTTAACGGAACTAATACTTATTTAGGAATGAGTGATGTTAGTGGTGCAGATGCACCCGATTACATAGTACCTATAACACAATTCAGACCTGCCATTCAAATAAAGACTTTATTACAACTAATAATAGCTAGAGCAGGATTTTCTTATACTTCAAACTTTATAGATGGTGCTTATTTTGGTAAGTTATTTATGACTACTTGTGGACAACTTGGACAACCTAGTGCAGTAGAGGTTGAAAACGCTGCTGCTTTAGATGGATTTATGAGTGTTGGAAATAGCACTCAATGGGGAACTTATTCTTTAGCGGCGGGGTTTAATACGGGATTAAACTGTAGTTATGAGCCTGATTGGACACAAGTCCCTGCTGATACTGAAACTGCACCGTCAGGGTATTCTACACCTATTGACACACAGGGCAATTGGACTGCACCTTACTTGTTTACTAAGACAGAGGCTAATATGAACAATATGAAGTTGAGATATGTTTATAAAACTACTAATGTAGCACCTGCAAGTAGTTTAACAGGTTTTGGATGTGTTGATTCTAATGAGGGCATACTTTGGGAAATGGAATGTAGAAAAACAACAGGACTAAATGATCCTATTGTAAATTATGTAACACAACAACCTAGTTGGACGGGTTCTACTTCTTCTGGAATGGTTAGATATGGATTAATAGAATTTGACTTTGATTTAAATGGTTTGAATGTTGGAGAAAGTTGTTATCTATTAGTACGCCCTCGATATTTTGCTTTAGTAAATAATGCTGCAACAGGTGAGATTATAGTAGGTTCTTCACAATGCTTACCTGAAAATAACGATAGTGCTTCATCTTGTGCTACAGCAGACTTTTTATTCAGCTCTATGTATAATGAAATCAGAGTAGATTGGATTGGTTATGCTAATAATATCTATGGGCAAACTGTAGATGTGCCAATGGGCATAGATGAGAAGATTACACAAAAAGCGTTTTTAAAGGACATTATAGAAAGATTTAACCTAGTTGTTATTGCAGACCCAGATAATGCCTCTAACGTGATTATAGAGCCATATAACGACTTTATAGGTAGTGGTGATTTAAAACATTGGACAGACAAGCTAGATTTAGACAAAGAAATACTTGTAAAAGACACAACATCACTGCAAAAGCAAAAGGTTCTATTCACTGACAAAGACGATAACGATTTACTAAATAAATCTATAAGAGAAGAAGCTAATGACTATAGCGTATATGGTAAAATAGATATTAGAGAAACTAATAATGAATTTGCAAGTGGAGAAATGAAAAACAATCCCATTTTTGCACCTTATATAAATGAAAAAGTATTTGTTAATAATGATGAAGATGCACCAACGCTACTTCCTAACGTAGCGGTTCAATATGAGTTTACTTATAAGCAAACAGAATCAGGATTTGAAGATATACTAGAAAGAACACAACCTAAGCTATTCTATTACAATGGTAGTCCTACAACGATCCCAGATATTAGTAATTACTATATGCACAGTGTTAATTCAGGGACAGGCGTTATTACTGCACATTCTTTTGACAACTATCCATTGTGTTCACCATTTGAATTAACTCCTAGTGCAGCAGGTATTTCTACTATTACGGATACTACTAAATCTTTATACTTTAATCAAAACCCGCCTGTATGTGGACAGTTGAGTGTGTTTAACTACAACCCTCAATCAACACTTCTTTTAAATAGTCTATATTATGTTTATTGGTCGCAATACTTAAATAGTATTTATGGCGAAAGTGCTAGAATAATGGAATGCCATCTTAACTTAGATGCTGTAGATATATTCAATTTTAGTTTTGCAGATGAGATATTTATAAAAGATACTTATTGGCGTGTTCTAAATATATCTAATTATCAAGTGGGTGCAAAAGCAAGTACAAAGGTTACATTAATAACTGTACCTGAAACATACGACAATACTTGTACAGATTGTGAATATGTTGTTGCGTCAACTACACAAGGAAATAATGTTGCAGGCGGATTTTACTTATGGGTTTCATCATCTACTCCAACGGCAACACCTACGTTTCCTGCTGCTTATTTTGCATCTGTTGAATGTTGTGAATGTAATAATGGCACACCCTTAACTTTTGTCAATTTTTCAACTTATGGTGCAGCGGGTTTATATCCTTGTTTAGCTAATACAGGTAGCTTACCTATTCAAATAGAGAATGTTTTTAATACGCGTTCTATTTTTAGTTCAGGAATAACAAGGAAGATATACTCAGGAAAATTAAATGGATTAAATAAACCCTTAATACTAGGTGCAAACACAACTAAATACACTAATCCTATATTGCCTTATTCCGGTGACGATGTAGTTATAAAATACAACACTAAATTAAGATCAACTTCATCACTAGATGGTGAAAGTCACAGGATAGTATTAATAGGACACACAACAGGAACTACAAGGGGATATGCTTATCCACAAGGAGATAGTGCAACTAAGAAGCTAACTATTCCTATAAACGCAAATGTTATAATTAAAGTTAAAGGTGTAGTAACAGTAATCGGTGGCACAAGTGGTACTTATACAGTTGGAACAACAGAAGGATTTGCTTACTATACTGTTTTTAAATCAAAAGAAGGTGAAATAACACAACTAGGAACGGCAGGTGGAAAGAGTGAGTTTAGTTTACACGAACCTGCTCTGTCAAGCACTTGCACATTAAATATAGCAACTAGTGGAAATGTATTACAGTTTGGATTAGACGATAATCAGGCAGACACTAAAAGAATATGGCAATTAACAGCAGATATTGATATAAATAGAGTTTATAATATGTCTAGTAGCTTTGATGACGTTGATGCTTTATATCAAAATTCAGGAGAAATACTATTACAAAACGGACAAAATTTAATATGGAACTAAAAAAATATATAGAAAATACAACAAAACTAATTATACCTACTATTGATCATATTCAGCTTGTAGAGTATAAAGACAAGGAATTAGACTTTGCTTATGGTATGGAAGAATACCATTCAAGTTTTAGAAAAATGTTTAAACAATTATTTAGAATACTATGGCGATAGAAAAGAATATAAAAATAAATGTAGATGCAAAAGATGCTATTAAAGATGTAAAGTCTTTAGAGAAAGGCGTTAAGGATACATCTACATCAGCATCAGCTAGTAAAGGTGCATTTAGTAAAATGACAGGTGCAGTAAAAGGACTAGGTGTTGCATTTAAAGCACTTGGTATTGGTCTTATTGTTGCAGCATTAATGAAGTTAAAAGATATATTCAGTGGCAATATAGAAACAGCTAGACAATTTGAGGTAATAACCTCACAACTAAGTGCTGCATTTGATGTTATTAGAGATAGAGCTGAGGGATTTATAAAATCATTAATAGCACTCAAAAATCCACTTAAAGCATTTAAAGAGGCGTTTACAGGAACTACTGCCGAAATAAAAGAAGAAACAAAAGCAATGGCAGACCTTACTAGACAACTTCAAGCAGTAAGGGACTCAGAGATGGAAATGGTAGTTGTAAGAGCCGAAGCAAACAGAATAATAGCAGAATCTAGGTTATTAGCAGAAGATGAAACCAGAAGTTTGGAGGATAGACTTGTGGCTTTAAGAGCAGCAGTAGCAGAAGAACAAAGGGTTGCAGAAATTGAATTAGACATACAACAAAGAAAAGTAGATGCACTACAAGCTGTTATTGATTTAGGTAAATCAAGTGAAGAAGATTTGGTAAACCTACAAAATGAAAGAGCAACATTAATTGACTTACAAACTTCATCTACTCAAAGACAGTTAAGAGTAACAAGGGAATTGAATACAATGGAAAGAGAGCTTCTTGCTGAAAATAAAAAGAAGGGAGAACAAGAGAAAGCTATTACACTAGATGCTGTTAATAATGAAACCCTTTTGCAAGATGCTATAATTAAAACAGGCATTATTAAAGTAGATACTGCACAAAAAACAGCAGATGCAGAAATAAAAATAGAAAGGTATAAAAATAATACCCTTAGAAGTATCGTTGCAGGAACTATGGGAGATATTGCTAGTTTAGTAGGTGAAGAATCTAAAGCAGGTAAAGCCTTAGCAGTAGGACAGGCATTGATTAATACATATAGTGCAGCAACGGCAGCTTTAGCACCACCCCCTGTTGGTGCAGGTCCTATCTTTGGTCCTATTGCAGCTATCGGTGCAGTAGCAGCAGGTATGGCTAATGTAAAGAAGATTATAGCTACTAAATTACCGGGTGCAGATGGTGGAGGTTCAGCAGGATCAGAGCCAGATGTTCCACAACCAACACAAGGACTAGGTGCTTTAACTCCAAACCTAGAGGGTATAGAACAACCTACACTTGGTGGCACACAACCTGCACAGGCGTATGTAATTGAAAGTGATATTTCTAATGCACAAGCACTACAAGAAGAATTGAATGTACAAGCAACTTTATAAACAAAATAGACTAATTTATATTTATTAATGTTATGGGTAAAAAAAGAAAATTAATAGAACTAATCATAGATGAAACCGCAGACCACTTTGGCGTAGATGCAATAAGTGTTGTTAAGTTTCCTGCAATAGAAGAAAACTTTGTATTCTTTAATAATGACTTTTTAAGTCTTGCTAAAGTAGATGAAGAAAAGAAACAGCTTGTAGGTGCAATACTTATTCCTGAGAAGCGTATTCCTAGACTAGACAAGGAAACTAACGAAGAATATGATGTTTACTTTACTAAAGAAACTATAAAACAGGCACAGAAGCTATTTATGTCAAGTCTAAACAACAATAATCACACACTAGAACATAAAGAGCCAATTAATGGTTTAACGGTCGTAGAGAGTTGGATTAAAGAAGATAAAAAATACGACAAGTCTAATATGTACGGATTTTCTAGTCTGCCTGTTGGCACTTGGTTTGTTCAAGTAAGTGCTGAGAACAATCCTGAAATATGGGATGCTATTAAGAATAAGGAAGTTAGAGGATTTAGTATTGAGGGATATTTTACTGACAAAGTTATTGAAGCATCTAAGCAAGTAGATATACTAGACGAAGTATGTGAAGAATGTCCTGATGAAGTAATGATGGGCAAAATCAAAGATGTAATACTACAAAACGAACTTAATCCTGTAGGTGCTTTAGATGGTGAGCCATTATTTAGAACTAAAGAAGAAGCTGAAATATATGCTGAAATGTTTAAAGGTTGTTCAGGTAGCCACCCACATACTGTAGATGGTGTTAAATTATATATGCCGTGTGCAGACCATTCTTCTGCAACAATGAAAGAAGAATTATATACTAAAAGTGGTAGAAAGAAAAGAAAGAAAAAATACAAGATGCTAGAATATATTGCTTATGCTAAAAGAAAAGCTATGTTAAAGTATTCTTGGGATGATTGTATGCGAGATCAAATGAAACAATACGGCAACAAAGAAACTGCTGCCAAAGTATGTGCTGCCATCAAAAATAAGACAGTTAGATACTAAGAGAAATAAACAATTTACACACCTTTATATTTATAAATGTTATGAGTACACTAGAAAAAATTTTAAATCTTTTAAAAATGAAAAACGAAGCTAAATCTTATAGCGTCAAAATGTACGCTGAAATGAAATTAGATGACGGTCGTATTGTTGCTACAGAAGATGAGCAGTTTATGATTGGTTCTAAAGTATTTGCTATCAATGATGATGGCGAAGCAAGTCCATTACAAGCGGGAAGCTATACTATGGAAAATGGTAACAAATTAACAATCGGTGAGGCATCTGAAATCTTAGACTTAGGCGAAGAAAAAGAAGCTGAGGATGTTGAGGCATCAGAAGAAGAAATGTCTGAGGAAGTATCGGAAGAACTATCAGAAGAAACAAAAGAAGAATTTGATGAGCCTGGTGAAACTCCTGCTGAAAAAGCTGATTGGGCAGAAACTTACGAAAAGTTAAAAGATAGAGTTGCTGAATTAGAAAAAGCAGTTTTCGGTGAAAAGGCAGCAGAAGAAACAGAAGAACTTTCTGCTGAGGAAAATACAGAAGAAGTTAAAGAAGAAGAAGTTGAAGAAGATAAAACAGAAATGAGTTCTGAAATAATTGGTGAATTAACAACACAAATAGAAGAACTTAAAAGTAAAATAGTTGAATTAAGCAACGAACCTGCAACGGAGGGTATTAAATACAATCCTGAGGGAACAAGCACAGATGCAACTATTGATTTAACCAAGTTGTCTATGAATGAAAGGACAGCATATTATATAAACAATAAATAATTTTTTAAAATGGCAAATAAAATACAATTATCAAAACACCGCGAATTTGATATTACCGTAAATGGTGATACTTATGCAGGTGTTCATGCAATGCCTTATGTAACTGCTGCCCTGAGAAGTCCTGACACAGTTGCTAAAGGTTATGTTAGAATACTAGACGGTTTAACAAAAAGTGCAGTTATCAACAACATTGCTTCTAGCAATCCTATAGTTGCAGCAGGTTGTTCTTTCTCATCAGGTAATGATACATCAACTTCTGAGCAAGTTTTAACGCTTACTGATCTTAAAGTAAACGAAGAAATTTGTAGAGGAACAATTTTCCCAACTTGGATGGGACAAGGAATGGACAGAAATGGTGACTTACCACAATCTTTCTCTGACTTCTTATTACAAGTAATTGCAGGAAAAGCAGCGGCTCAATTAGAAATCGGAATATGGCAAGGTGCTGCTCCTTTTGGAACAGGTTTCTTATCAGATGACGGTACTCAAGATGAGGCAGGTGCAGACGCTTCAGCAATGAAAGACTTTACAGAAGTTGATTTTGCTGATGCTTTAGCAGCGTCAGACATCTTAACTGACATGGCTTCTGTTTATGATTCAGTTGCAGCAAACCACTCTGGTTTATTAACTAAGGCAGGTGCAGGTTTTTATATGAATAACAAAACTTATGGTTTTTATATTCAAGCTCTAGCAGCAGCAGGTTCTAATCAAGGACAAATCACAGGTGCAGGATTTAATAAAGATGGAGATAATATGACTTACTTTGGGTATCCAATTTACAGATGTCCTGGTATGTTCAACGATGTTATCGTCTTTACTTATCCTGAGAACTTAGTGTTTGGTACTAACCTTGCTACAGATTGGACTGAGGCTAGATTAATCCCAACTTACGAATATGATGGTTCTGATAATGTAAGAGTTATAATGAACTTTGCAGTAGGAGTACAAGTTGCAGTAGCAACAGATGGTGTTTACGGTTCAACTGTTTGGACTTAATAGATACTTTAAATGGGGAGTAGTAATTTACTCCCCTTTTATTAACCTTATAAACAATAATAATTATGGCTTGTAATATTACAAGAGGGCGTTTGATAGACTGTAAAGATGCAATAGGAGGTTTAAAAGCTATCTACATTGCAAAATCATACAGTAATAATGTTTCTGCTGTTGCGACTATCAATACTACAGAAATGACTGCTGCTGGTTTTGCTACTTGGTCTTGTTGTGGGGGTACTGTTGAAGTGTTTAAGTATGATCTAGTTCCTAACTTATCTAGTATGACTGTTAATATACAATCAGACAATGCTAATGGAACTACATTCTTTAATCAGACTTTGTCTGTAACACTACAAAAGATTGACCACGACATGACTAATGAACTTAGGTTAATGGCGTATTCAAGAAGTCAAATCTTTGTACAAGATGAAAATGACAATGTATTCTTACTAGGAATTGATGGTGGTTGCTATGTAACAGGAGGAACTGTTATAACAGGTGCTGCTAAAGGTGATTTGACAGGGTACACAATAGAATGGGGTGCAGAAGAAAAGAATGCTTTAGTTCAGTTACCTGCTAGTGCAGGTGCAGCTACAGCTAAGTTCCCATTTGATGGATTAACTGACGAAGCTAACCTAACTATTACAGTTGGAACTTAATCGTTACTCAAAATAGATAAAAGAGGGGGTTTTTACCCCCTTTTTTTGTACACTAAAAAACAATAACGCAACTTTTATATTTATAATAAATATACTATGGCTTGGAAATTAAAAAAAGAATGGGAGGGTAAAAGCATTGACACTATTAGAATACCCTTAAATTATTTAACACAAAAGCAAATAGAGGGACTTAACGAAAGTGTTAGAGATGCTTTGTTTGTAAAAGAAAAACCTAAAAAGAAAAATGTTAGTAGTAAAGGAAATATATAAAGATAGTTTTCAATGTAGCATCAATGATCTTCCTGATGAAGCTATAGATGCAATAAAAGAAAAGTATCCTGAATTTATAGAAAAATTTTTCGTATGATACAAGCAGCTTACCAGACGGGTTCAATTTTTTTTCATAAGGTTTATTTAAATCTTTATGATGAGTTTGATAGTACAACTATCTATAAACCATTAATTACTATTACAAGTCAACTAACAGGAAAATCTAAAACCTTTGTGGTGTTTTCTCTGTTTTCAACAAATAAAGAAAGATGGCTAGAGTGTTTATTTGCTACAACTACAACTTTGTCTGAAGCCTTAGTTTCAGGACTTGTAATTCTAGGAACAACAGACTTTCCACTAGGGTTCTATGATGTGACTATCTATGAAAACAGTTCTAGTACAAACCTAGACCCATCAGGATTAAATGTAGTATATACAGGATTAATGAATTTATATTCAACAACATCACCATCAGTAACATATAGCGAATACACTACTAATGATAGTGACACAGAAAGCGTTTATATAACAATATAATTATGAAATTAGACTTAATAAAATTATCACATTATAACATCCCCCATCTAGTAGAAGATACTAAAAATGATTGGGTAAACTTTGGACAAGACAACCTATACCCTAACTATCTACTAGATTTATTCTTAGGAAGTGCTATCAATGGTGCTTTAATTAAGTCTATTGGTGCTATGATTTATGGTGAGGGTTTGGCAGCAACTAATGTTGATGAGAATACAGACACTAAAGAAAGTTGGTTAAGGCTAAACGAATTATTACACAATTCAGAAGATGATGTCTTAAAAGACCTAGCAATGGATTTAAAGCTGTTCGGTGGTTGTTATGTTAATGTTATATGGAGTAGAGATAGAAGTAAAATAGCTAAGATAAATCACATACCTGCACAATACATCCGTTCAGGAAAAATGATAGATGGTGAAATAGACAAATACTATTATAGTGCAGATTGGAGTAGAGTTAGAAAAGCAGAATACAAACCTAGAGCATATAGGGCATTTTCCGTAGAAGACAGAAGCGACGCAAGTCAGATTTTAATGATCCGAGATAAGAACCCCGCTTTATTCTACGGATTTGCACCTGATTATGTAGCAGCTACAGATTGGATACAGATGGAATTAGAAATTGCTCAGTTTCACTTATCTAATATAACATCAGGAATGACACCTAGTATGCATGTTGGGTTCTCTAACGGCGTACCTACAGATGAAGAAAGAAGAACTATAGAAAGACAATTAAACGCTAAATTTGCAGGTAGTGGTAATGCAGGTAAAATACTTATCACTTTTAATGATGGTAAGGAAACAGCACCTATCATTGAGCCTATACAAATGAATGATGCTCAAAGTGCTTGGGAGGGAATGTCTAAACAAGCAGTAAATCAAATACTAGCAGGACATAGAGTAACATCACCTATTTTGTTTGGAATACGAGCAGAGGGTGGTGGACTTGGCAATAATGCAGACGAATTGCGTGATGCTTTTAGTTTATTTACAAATACTGTTATTATACCCTTTCAACACACGCTTTTAAAAGGATTAGAGAAGATATTTAAGGTAAATGATATAAACCTTGATTTATACTTTAAATCGCTTAAACCTGCTGATTTTATAGACTTAGAAGTTACTAAGACACAATCAGAAGAAGACCAGATTAAAGAGGGTGTATCAAATGAAGATATACAAGAGGAAGAATTAAAACACGAATTTAAGGACTTACAAGACATAGATACTAAACCAACAAAAGGAATGATAGAGGAGGCTTTAAAAGGTTTAGAATGGCGTAAAGAATATGGTAGAGGTGGCACACAAATTGCAGTAGCAAGAGCAAGAAACATCTCTAACAATGACAATCTTAGTTTAGACACTATAAAAAGAATGAACAGTTTCTTTGCTAGACACGAAGTAGATAAACAAGCAGAGGGTTTTAATCCCGGTGAGGATGGGTTTCCGAGTGCAGGTAGGATAGCTTGGGCATTATGGGGAGGCGATGCAGGACAAAGTTGGTCAAAAAAAAAAGTTAAAGAAATAGAGGGCGTTAGAGCTGACTTGTCAGATGACGAATTTGATGATGTTTTTGATGCTTTAGAGGGGGAACAGATAGACTTAGACAAATGGGAAGTTGTAGATGAGCAAGATTATGTAGAAGATTACGATGATTGGGCAGATACATTTATAATGCCAAAAGAAAAAAAGGAATTTGCTGATGAAATAACTAGCAAAGAAGATAGATTTAGTTACTTAGATAAATCTTATTATAGAGTGCGTTTTAAGTATATTAAAAAAAGCAGAAAGCCTAGTAAATCAACTAGAACATTCTGCAAGAATATGATGCGACTAGCAAGGGCAGGATTTGTGTATAGGATTGAAGACATTGATGCAGCTAGTAGAGCAGGAGTTAACAAACAACTAGGTCACAAGGGCAGACCCTATGACCTATTTAGATTTAAAGGTGGTGTATATTGCAGACACGCTTGGAAGGTTATTTTATATAGACTTAAAGAAGGAAGCGAATTAAGAGAAGGACAGAGTTTAGGTGATTATAAAAAAGTAGATAGCATCCCAAGTTCATATACACCAAAACCTAGAGGAATTAAAGATGCAGTAATAGCACCTGAGAATATGCCTAACCAAGGACACTATCCAGGAGTAAAATAAATTAAACTATGGCAATACAACATACATTATTTATAAGTAGTACAAGACTAAAGAAAGATACGGCTTTAGGGGGATCAGTAGATGACAACCTTATAATGCCTTATATCTTATTAGCACAGGATATGAATATACTTCCTGTTCTTGGAACTGATTTATATGAAGCACTAAAAACTAAAATACAAGGTGATAGTTTGACAGGTGATTATAAAACACTTATGGAAACATACATACAACCTGCTCTTGTTCAATTTTCTTTTGCTCAATTAGCACCGTATTTAAGACTAAGATTTGTAAACAATGCAGTTGTGGTTATGGGTGCAACAGAACAATCTTCTAGTGCTACTTATGATGATATAAAACCCTTAATGGACACGGCTACAGATGCAGCACAGTTTTACAGACAAAGATTAATAGATTACTTAACAGACAAAGGAAGTTCAGCTTTTCCTGAATATGCTAGTAATAATGATGCAGGAGAAATGTCACCTACAGTTAGAAACTACTATGCAGGATTGAACCTTGATGTAGCACCATTAAGCAATAGAATGAAGAGCTTTTTACAAGGCGCAAATATTACAATGTATGACTGCTAAGGAGAGAAGAACATATCCAAAGAGTCTAGAGAACTTTAAGAAGTTAAAAAATTATATTAAAAAACTAAACAATGGGACAAAGACTAACCGACAAGACAGCACTAACACAGCAAGTAGGTAGTGGCGACTTACTAATGGTTGTAGATGTCAATGACACTACAGGAAGTGCAGAAGGAACATCCAAAAAAATGGATTTTAAATACCTTTTGCAAACAGACAAAATATCATTAAGTAATGCAGAAGTACAAGCGTTAAATACAACCTCTAAAACCCTAGTGGGTGCATTAAGTGGTTATATGATTACACCTATTACTTGTACAATGATAGTTACTTATGCTTCTGCAACAGAAAGCTCAAACAATAGTCTGCTAATAGGATATGATGATTCAACTACTTCTTATGCGTGGTGGTCAGGTGGTCGGTTTTTCAATGGGTCAACAACAGACAGAACCTATGCAATGGTTTCTACTAATTCAATAACTGATACTGCTTCTATTATAAATAAACCTTTTATAATGTGGTCTGGTGGTGCTTTTAATGGAGGATGGACGGCGGATATTTATGTCACTTATTGTTATACTAAAGTATTATGATTAAATATATATTTTTATTATTACCATTTTTATCACTTAGTCAAAGTGGATTTTTTAAGTATTCTACTTTTTATACTTCTATGAGTATGAACACAAGTATGATAGAGGACCAAGATTACATAGCAGTACAAAAAGGTTATGAGGATGTAACTCAGATCAATCCTTATGACTACAATCTAACTATTGGTCTGAGAAAAATAGCAAGATTTGATTATGAATATAAAGTTAAGACATGGTATTATGGCACTGAGAAAGCTGTTGCTGACAATGTTACTATTGGTAATAGCGTTGGTTGGGAGTATCTACTTAATTATTCATTTATCCGTAATCGTGGTGACAGATATACTAACCAAGATTTTTGGCTTAGATACCTTGGACAGAAATGTGTAACTAAAATACAATTAAAAAATGATGAAAGACGCAATCTGGAATTTATTTCGTTTGATACGAGATATAGACTACAAAGTGGTAATTTCGATTTTACTTTGGGTGTTATGGGTAGGCAGCATCCTGTTTATCACATACTCCCTATTGAGGATTTTTGGGTAAGTGGAGAAAATACATTTAACGATTTAGCAGAAGATTTTGGATATTCTACACAATATGTTCAGGGTAGTTGGCATTGGTTTAATAATGACGAATTAATAGCAACTTCAAATGATGAGTTCTACAAGCATTATTTTGGTGAAGCTATAGCAAACTATAACAATGAGCAATTGGAGGCGTTAGGAAGCGTCTATGAGCTTTCTATGGCTATTGGAGTAGCTTATTACAAATACACAAACAATGCGTGGTTGCATACTTGGTTAAATTGTATGCCCATCCACTATGGGTTAAGCGAATACAGTTATGAATACGATGGAGTGGGTTTAGACTTAGATGCAGGAGTAGTGGCAGGTCTTAGAATAACAAAACATTTAGGGGTTTTTGTAGAAGGAACATATTTGAACTATTGGGAAAAACCTATATATGAGTGCAAGTTTGGTTTTAATTATTTAATGTTTTAGATATGAAAAGAATTTTATCTATATTATTGTTTCTTAGTTCTTTTGCTTTTGGTCAATATGATTTTCAACAATTATGTTTACAATGTGCAGAAGCAGGAGGTTATTATTGTGGAGATGATCCTGCTAATTGGACACAGTACAGTCCTAACGGTTGCGTTCCTAACGGTCCTGATTTGTTTTATCTTAATGATGGATGGCAGGATTGTGTGGATGGTTCTGATGAGGCAGACGGTGTAACTCCAACATCACCTTTAGATTGTATTCCACCACCTCCAGAATGTGATACTGTATTTATAGAAATACCATTTATAGAATGGATATATGATACAATACAAGTGCCTTTTTATATATACGAAACCATCATACAATTAGACACAATAATTGAAACAGAATACATCACTCAAATAGTTATAGATACCGTAGAGATAGAAACACTTGTGCCTGAATATATATATATAACTGATACTGTTACTGTTTATGAGGATGTTTTAGACACTCTTTATGTAGATGTGATAGAAGAAGTAGAGGTTATAGTGTTTGATACAATAATAGAAACTGAATATGTTGAGTTTTTTATAACTGATACAGTAGTAGAATATCAAGATGTGATAATAACAGAATACATAGATTGTGCGACAGGGTTGCCATGCAATTCAGGAATAGAAGAAGTAATTGATAAGTCTATGCAAAGTAATTTAATCTATAATATATACGGACAGGTGATAAGAAAACCCGAAGGAATATATATAGAAAATGGTAAAATAAAATATAAGTTATGATGAATATATTTAAAGATAATAATGATTGGAACGAAAAATCTATTATTGGTTTTGTAGCGTTCTTAATAATGTGTTTAATAATGATTGCCGATCTACTTAGCGGATGGGTAGGAAAAGACTTAATCATAAACGAATTTGTTTACAATTCTTTTGTGTGGATAGTTTTAGGATGTTTTGGAATTAGTGGAGTAGAAAAGTTTTCTGGTAAAAAATGTGATAACTCTTGTAAATAATGAGCAAAGAACTTTCTGAAAATTCAAAAGTAGAAGTTAGTCTAAAGACACTAGGAGGAATAGGTGTTCTAATAGCAACTCTAGTTGGTATGTGGTTTCAACTAAATGCTTCAATAGAAGAAGCTAAACTATTGCCTGAACCACCACCGCCAGAGGTTACTAAGATGGAATTTCAAATGAAAGACGAAATGATACGAAACTCAATTCTATCAACCCAAGAAGATGTAAAAGAAATTAAAGAAGATATGAAGTACCTTAGAAACAAGATAGACGATATGCAATGAATATAACAAACTTTTTATATGTCTTAATTTCGTTGTTATTCTTTATGGTAGGAATAGCAAGTGGACAAGACTTTTTGAATGAAGCTAACTTTGAAGATAAGATTGCAAAAGATATTGTAGCAGTAGAATTTTGGGTTGATTGGAATAAATCAAATGAGTTTGCTGAGTTTTCAGAACTTAAAGATTGTGAAACATATAGAGTTGATATAGGGCGTTTTCCTAGTCTGCAAAAAAAATATAATGTAACTTGTATTCCTACAGTAATTATATTTGAAAGTGGAGAAGAAAAAGAAAGGTTTAAAGCAAACATTATGTTTCAGTTAGACGCAAGTAAAAAAGATGTACAGAAAAGTATTGATGGCTTGATGTACGCTAAATTTAATTGATGAGATTAACAAAAAACTTCACATTGCAGGAACTTATTTATAGTGCAACTGCATTGAGAAAAAACATAGACAATACACCTACAAAAGAGGGTGTTATTAAATTACGGCTTCTAGCCGCTAGTCTTTTACAACCACTCAGGAATGCAGTAGGTTCTATTAGAATAACTAGCGGTTATAGAAGTCCTGCTCTTTCCGAAGCAATAGGTTCATCTTCTAATTCACAACATTGCAGATATGAAGCTGTAGATATGCAATTTGTTAAGCGTGGCAAAATGGATAATCTTAAACTATATAAAGCACTAATAGATTTAAAATTAGAGTTCGACCAATGTATCTTAGAGTTTGGAACAAGCACAAAAGATATAGACGGTGATCCTGCTTGGATACATATTAGTTGGAAGATAAGTGACAATAGAAAACAAGTTCTTGTTGCTTATAAAGATGACAATAATAAAACTAAATATCGTTCACCAATAGAATATAATTGTATATGAGTTTCTTAGGTAAAATACTAGGTGGAGATGTTTTAAAAAATGTTAATAACATTGTTGATGAATTACATTCTAGTCCTGTCGAGAAAAAGGAATTAAAGATTAAATTGAAAGAAGTTTTAGCAAAGGCAGAAAGTAATGCGCAAGAACAAGTTACTAGAAGATGGGAGGCAGATAGTAAAGCAGGATGGTTACCTGCTAACATTAGACCTATTACTTTAGCTTTTCTAACTATGATATTTGTATTAATATCTTTTTTTGATGGAAATATAGGTGGCTTTAAATTAAATCCTATTTATGCACCTATATATCAAACATTATTAATGGTGGTTTATTCTGCATATTTTGCAGGGCGTAGTGTTGAAAAAATTAAAAAGAAATAAAACAAGTAAAAGAATATAGACTTAGACTAACAAAGTCGGAACACGACTTAATAAAAAATATACGCCAATCCGAAACTAACTCCTTAAATAATGTCCTAGTTATTGGAGATTTACACGAACCATTTTGTCTTGATAAATACCTTGAATTTTGCATATCTAAATATGATGAATTTGATTGTACAGAAGTTGTGTTTATTGGTGATGTTATAGATAATCATTATTCTAGTTATCACGAAACATCTGCTGATGGAATGGGTGGTGCTGATGAATTAGAGTTATCAATTGAAAGAATAGCGAGATGGTATAAAGCATTTCCTGTTGCTACTGTAATTATTGGCAACCACGATCGTATGGTTATGCGTAAAGCACAAACTTCTGCCATCCCTAGTAAATGGATTAAGAGCTATAAAGAAGTCTTAGAAGTGCCTAAGTGGAATTTTGTTGAAAGGTATGTCAAAGATGGTGTTCAATTCTTGCATGGAGAAGGAGGGACAGCTCGTAGTAAGTGTAGGGCAGATATGATGAACACAGTACAAGGACACTTACATACACAAGCGTATTGTGAGCATTATGTTGGACAAAATTTTAGAGTGTTTGGTTTACAGGTGGGTTGTGGGATAGACCACGAAAGCTATGCAATGGCGTATGCTAAACACGGAAAGAAACCGGCTATAGGTTGTGCCGTAATTTTGAATAATGGAAAACTTCCTATAAATTTGTTAATGGAATTATAAATATATGGACAAAACTAAATTTACATATGCAAGAGATATTAAACTAGAAGCGGAATATACTTATGATAAAGATCATAATAAAGTATATAATGTAAAAAAATTACGCAGACATTTTAATATATTGCTAAGAAACTTGAGATAGAGAAGTGCTTGTAACAGGCAATTCTCCATAGACCTGTATTAATGTGTGTTCGATACAGGCACTTTTCTAGTCTCTAAACTAATCTATATTCTTTAACTGTTGCAGTTCCACCGAACCTAGTCTGAACTTGCTTATATTCTGAATTGATTTCTACACCCTCTTTCTTTAAATCCCTGATTACTCCTTGTAGGTCTGCAATTCCTAAATCATACATTGCATTAAAAGTTGATATTTTGTTACCGTCTTTAAGGTAATTATATAGTCTGTATTTTTGTGTTCCTTGTTTCATAATTAATCTATTTTATGTATTCCTATTAGTTTAAATGTTTGTTCTCCTTGTTCTATGAGTTTATCACAAAACTTGTTAAGTTCTTTTTCTGTTCCTGTAAATTTAATATAACCATAACTAGACTGAATGTCAGTTATTTCTATTCCTGAAATAAAGGGATCACTAGTAGTTATATTGAAATAGCCTTTTCCTTGTAGTAAATATCTACTCATAATTTATATATTAATTGGTTTACAATGTTCATTGCACTTGCAACAAATATCTGTTTCTGTAAATAAGTTAGCACTACAACAGTTTGAAACTGTTTCGACTTCTTTTTCAAAATACCAAGTAAAATCTAACCTGCTATTTATTAATTTATACTCTGGGTTATTTTTCTCAAATTTAATTGCTTCACGCCACCCCGTAGGCGTTGTAGTATCAAAGTATTTTAACTGCATAATTATTTATTAAGGTTTTTAACTATATACTCTACATCACCTAGTTTAGTAATGTATTCAGTACGCTCTTTAACATCTTCTATGTTGTCTGCTAAAACAAATAGTTCGTATATATGGTCTAACATTTTCTCTTTCATTTTATTATATTAAAAAAGGGGGAATTTCACCCCCCTGTTATTATTTATAGTAATTCATTAATCTCATCTAATTGTTCTACTATTTCCATTTTATCTAACCCATCTAATGATAAATTATCCAACAGATTTTCTATTTTTTCTAATCTTTTTTTTATTTCTTTTGTATTCACTTATATATTCTTTAATTAATACTTGTTTTAATTGTATGACACAAATATATAAAGAATTTTTAATATACAAGCACTTAATGTAAAAAAAACTTTATAAGTTATTAACATTTGTATTGTTAATAAGTATTAAATAATCTTTTTGTGTTGTAAAGAATTTTTATTATTATTGCACTTTAACATATAAAATATGCTTATGAATGATAAATTAAAAAACATCATAGAATTAGAGATGTTTAGAAATAAGATTAATAAGGTAGAGTTGTCTGAATATATGAATATGAGTTATCCTACAATGCTATCAAAGATCAACAATCCGGGCACACTTAAAATAAGTGAAGCTGATAGATTGTGTAGTATCTTAAATATAAAATTAACGGAGTTATTAAATATAAATAATTAAATATATGAAAAGTGCGAAAATTAATAATATAGAAAAGAAGCCTGATTTTAGAACTAATGACGGCAAAACATTATATGTGTTTGAATTAGAATTAGACAATGGAGATAAGGGTGCTATCTTTAAACAGAAAGACAATCCCTATGTTGAGGTAGGCGATAGTATTACTTATGAACTAACAGAAAGAGGTACTATTAAGATCCAACGAGATGGAGGCTTTGCTAAACCAAAGTCAGATAATCAATTCTATACTAAGGAAGAAAAGACACAAATCTTTGATGCTAAAGATAGAAGAATATCTAAACTAGCAATCCTTAAATGTACTATTGAATTAGTTTGTTCAGATAAGATAGATATATCAGAAGTACAAACATTCTCAGAAAATATGTTAGATTGGGTTTATGACAAGCAATCTGTAAAAAATCTTAACTTTACAGACGATAAAGCACCATTCTAATTTCAATAGTGCCTATACATTTTTTATTTGTTTTTATCCAATTTTTTGTATTCTTTTGTGTAGGCACTATTTCTTAAACTTATAACTATGAAAAAAACTTTTTTTAACCACGACAGCAACGCTAGAAACGATCTTAAACTAATTAAGCTCAGAAAGTGTGGTGGATGGGAATACTATGGCATCTACTTTGCAATACTAGAACTATTGTTTAGTGAAGAGAATAAACTATGTATAGAGGACTATGAAACTCTAGCTTTTGGATTACAATGTGATACTGATAAACTTAAACAGGTGATAGAAGATTTTGATTTATTTGTAATAGAGGGCAACTGTTTTTATTCTAAGAGATTATTTGAACATATAGAAGAGATTAACTTAAAATCAAATAAAGCGTCTTTAAATGCTAAAAAAAGGTGGAGTGATGCGAACGTAATGCAACCGCATAGCGAACGCAATGCTAGTAAAGTAAAGAAGAGTATAAGTAAAGTAAATAAAAGTATAGAAGATAGAATAAAGGCGTTTAAAAACGCCATTCACTCAATTAAAGATATAAGTGATGAAGATAAAAATGACTTCTTCTTATATTGGACAGAAAGAAATAAATCAGGTTCTAAGTTTAGAGCCGAGATGCAAAAGACTTTTGATATAAACCTAAGGCTTAAAAGATGGGCGTCAAACGGCTTTAATAAGAATACTAAAACAAAGTATTTAGATTACTATGATGAATATGCCTATAAGAAACTAGATGAAACAAGTAGAAAGGAATATACAGACCATCTAATCAGCTTAGGATTTGAAACAGTTTATTCACCAACAGCAGGAACAACTTGGCGTAAAAAGCACAAAGTATGATAGAGTTTTTAAAACATTTACTAGGTATATGTGGTGAACCTCATTTAAATATATTAACTATCATAATGACAACGCCTATACTATCTTATATAATATATAAATTTTACAGATGAAAAACAGAAACTTAGAACACAAAGACGATTGGAAAACACCAAAAGATTTTTATGATAAATTAAACGATGAATTTAATTTTGATTTTGATCCCTGTCCTTATCAACACGATATGTCTTGGGATGGATTAAAAGTAGAATGGGGATATAGAAATTTTATCAACCCCCCCTACAGTAGAAAACTAAAAGAAGCATTTATTATTAAAGCAATAGAAGAAAGTAAAAAAGGTAAATTATGTGTTATGCTACTTCCTGTATCTACAAGCACTAAGATATTTCACGATCATATTTTACCAAACAAAAAAGAAATAAGATTTATTAGAAGAAGATTAAAATTTAGTGGTTATAATTCTAAGGGTGAATATGTAGATAATAAATGTGGAATGCACGATAATATGATTATAATTTTTTAATATGAAAGAATATCAATTACAAAAAGCAGTATGTAAATACTTAGACTTACAGAATGTGTTATACTGTGGTTCTATGGGTGGACAATACCAAGTTCATTTTAGTCAAAGGATTAAAGCAAAAAAGTCAGGATATAAAAAAGGATTTCCAGATTTATTTATCTATGAACCTAGAGGAAGTTATCACGGACTAGCAATAGAATTAAAGACAGGATATAATAAAGCAAGTAAGCCACAATTATATTGGCAAAAGGAACTAATTAAAAGAGGATATAAAGCAGAGATATGCACAGGTATTGATGAAGCATTAGATACTATTAATACTTATTTAAATGAAAGTTAAGAGAACATTTTTTAATAGTAGAAACGAAAGATTGTATTGGAATTACACAGATACTAACAATTATTTGTTTACAATTTTGTTTACAAGCGGTGCTAACTTGTCTTTTATTTTAAGAGATTTGAAAAAAAACGAACAGATACGGAATTATATTTATAGTAAATTGGAGAAAAGATTTAGCAACATAGCAGAAGTAGATATTAGCAGAATATCAGATGTAGAATATAATTTAATGAAGCAGGTAAATATACCCTCAGTTATCAAAGTATGTTAGATGAATACCTTACGGAAAACTATCAAAAGCTAAAAGAAATAGCTTTAAAGGTTTCTGGTATTGATGAATATGAGGATTTACTACATTTTGTTATTGAAGAATTATACAAGTGTGATCCTGTAAGAATAAGAGAGATTATAGAGAATAAGCAGATGACTTTTTATGTGGTAAGAGTAATGTTAAATCAACACCACTCTAAAACAAGCAGATACCACTATAAGTATAGAAAATATTATGAGATACACACTACTACAACAATCGAGTGCATAAGTCCTGATAATACTAAAGACAAGACTAAGGACAAAGAGCTAGTAGAAGAAAGACTAAAGTGGATAGAAGAAAAACTAAAAGACCTGTATTGGTTTGATGCAGAAGTATTTAGAATATATTATAGAGAAAACTTTAGCTTATCAGAAATGGCAAAAGCTACTAAGATAAATAAGAACACCTTATACAAAGCAATCAGAAATGTTAAAAACTACTTAATAAATGAAAGATGAAGAAAACTAGAATACTAAGAGCATTAAAAAATTGTAAAAAAGATGACTTTAAAACTGATAGTGTATTATCTTTTAAGGACGAAAAGGGCAAAGAATACTTTTTGGCAGAACAACCACACTATATGAACATCATAACAAACTCAATCAATGTGATACTAAAAAGGACATTTGACATAATTGATGATGTTAAGTTAAAAAATAAAATTATAAAAGGATTAAATAATGAAGAAAAGTAAAGGACTAGGAGACACTATAGAGAAAGCATTAAAAGCAACAGGGATAGATAAGGTGGCTAAGAAAGTCTTAGGTGATGATTGTGGTTGTGAAGAACGGAAACAGAAACTAAACAAAATGTTTCCTTATAAGGTTAGACAATTTACAGAAGATGAAATAAAGATTTATGAAGAAGTATTGCCTAGATTAGATGGTGGTAAAATATCAGGACCAGACCAAGACATAATGGTTAAGCTATATAACAAAGTATTTAATGCTAATAAAAAACCTAGTGGTTGCAGTCCCTGTGTTAGAGAAACACTAGCTAAGTTAAAAAAGGTATATCAAAATAGTTGTACTGTATAATGCAAAAGCACACTAAAATATATATGAACTTCTTTGGTTATGATATTTCCGATACAATTTTATGCGAGATGTGCAATTCTGTTGCTCAGGATATACACCACTTAGAAAGAAGAACAAGAAACAAAGTGACTAATGACTATATAGAAAACTTGGTGGGATTGTGCAGAGATTGTCACATAAACGCAGAAAGTGATAAGTCGTTTAATATGTACACAAGAATAAAACACTTAGAGAATGTGTGTGTACAAGTTTACGCATTAATAGAATTAAATAAACAATTAGATGAAAATAGAAGAAATAGAAATAAGTAAATTAAAACCTGCTACATATAATCCTAGACAGATTAACACTAAGCAGTATAATGATTTAAAGAAGTCTATAGAACGCTTTGGACTTGTTGATCCTATTATAATCAACAAAAATGGAAATGTGGTTATAGGGGGGCATCAAAGGTTAAAGATAATAAAGTCACTAGGAGAAAAGACTATAGGTTGTATTGTACTAGACCTAAACAAAGAACAAGAAAGAGAATTAAATATTAGACTAAACAAAAATTCTGGAGAGTTTGATTTCGATATACTAAGTTCAGAATTTGATATAGACGAATTAGTAGATTGGGGATTTAAGCACATAGACTTAGGATTGAACATAGATAAGATAGATGAAGATGTAGAAGATAGTGCTACTATTACCATTAAGGAAGATGATTTAATTAAGGCACAAGATTTGTACAATGACTTAAAAGAAAAGGGTTTTAACGTAAAGATAAAATAATACAAATGGCACAGAATAAAAAAGAGAAACTATTAAAGGCGTTACAAGAAACGCAAGGACTTATTTATCACGCTTGTAAAAAGGCAGGTAATATAAGCCGTTCTACATACTATAGGTATATGCGTGAAGATAAAGAATTTGCTCAGGCAGTAGAAGATATTAAAGAAGCACAGATTGATTATGTAGAAGGACAATTAATTAAGAATATATCTAGTGGTAAAGAAACAAGCATTATATTCTATCTAAAGTCTAAGGCTAAGGAAAGAGGATATGCAGAAAAGCTAGATATAACAAGTGGAGGCAAACCACTTACTGAACTTAAAATAGAGGTTATTGATACAGGCAAAGATTAAAACAACGAATGTATTTCATAAGGCGTATAGGTCTAGCACACGAATTACTTGTTTGCAGGGGGGCACAAGGAGTTCAAAGACCTACTCGCTTTGTCAATTGTTTATTGTTAAATGCTTAGAAGAAACAGGTAAAGTATTTACTATATGCAGAAAGACACTCCCTGCTCTTAAAGGCACAGCATATCGTGATATAATTTCTATCTTAAAAGAACTAGAACTATATAATGAAGCCAATCATAATAAATCAGAATTATCATATACCCTTAATGGCAATCTATTAGAGTTTATTAGCGTTGACCAACCTGTTAAGATTAGAGGTCGTAAAAGAAATTATTTATGGTGTAATGAAGCTAACGAATTTCACTATGAAGATTGGCAACAGTTAATTCTAAGAACAACAGAAAAGATTTACTTAGACTATAATCCATCTGATCCTTATTCTTGGATATATGATAAAGTGCATACTAGAGATGATTGCACATTCCTACAATCTACATATAAAGCCAATCCATTCTTAGATGATGATACCATTGCAGAAATAGAAAGACTAAAAGACATAGACCCTGACTATTGGCGTGTTTATGGAATGGGTGAGATTGGAACTATACAAACTGCTATATTCAGAAACTTTAATTTAGTAGATGATGTGCAAGGCAGATTAATTGGTTATGGATTAGATTTCGGATTTACAAATTCACCTACAGCACTTGTAGAAGTCAGACAATTAGATGACAGCTTATATATTAGAGAACTACTTTATGAAAAGCGTTTAACTAATACAGATTTAGCAAACAAAATGAAACAACTAGGAATAGACAGAACCACAGAAATAATAGGTGATAGTGCAGAACCTAAATCAATAGAAGAAATATACAGACAAGGCTTTAACATTAAACCTGCTAAGAAAGGTGCAGGAATACATTTAGGAATTGATATAATGCGTAGATATAAACTTAACATAACTAAAGATAGTCTAAATGCAATCAAAGAATTTAGAAGCTATAAGTGGGCAACAGACAAGAATGGTGATGTATTAAATACGCCTGTAAAAGTAAACGATCACCTAGTAGATGCTGTGCGTTATCTATGTTTAAATAAGCTATCAATCAATCATAGTGGCAAGTATTATATATTGTAAAAAACGAATTATGAACTTTTATATTTATTAGTAATGAAAGAGGTTAAATTAATTATCCCTGATAATTGGAATGATATAACTATCGGAACTTATCAGGAATATGTAAAGATACAGGAAAGCAAGAAAGGTGAGAAACATAAGATTGTAAGAAGTCTAGCTTTGTTGTGTAATACAAGTCCTTTTGTAGTTAAGAAAATGGCGTATAAGGATTTAGTGGAAATAATGACTATCATAAAAAAGATGATAGATACTGAACCCACAGAAGATGATTTTAAGAAGCTGTTTGACTTAAAGGGTGTTGAGTATGGATTTTGTCCGAACTTAAATAATTTAACCACAGGAGAATATATAGATTTAGAAACATTGTGCAAAGAACCTATAGAAAATCTTCATATTATAATGAGTGTTCTATATAGGAAGGTAACAAAGAAAGTTAACAATAGATATGCCATTGAAGCGTATAATCCTGATGAGTTCAAAGAGGAACTGTTTAAAGATTGTCCAATGAGTATAGCACTTTCTAGCTTAGGTTTTTTTTTGACTTTAGGAGAAAGATTGGCGAAGATTTCGCAGCGATATTTAGCCCGTCTGAACACGACACAACAAAGGGCGTAACAATGAGTTCTAAATGGGGATGGTATAATGTTCTATTCTCTCTTTCAAATAACATACTAGATATAGGCAAAATAACTGAACTGCCTATTTTAGAAGTTTTAACATACTTGGCATATAGTCAAGATTATAATAATAAACAACGCAGCAACTATGATAAGTTTTAGAAATGCAGTAGGTTACTTAGAAACAATAGCAAGTAAGCACTATCAAATAAATAGTTTTCATTCTGGAATGCTAGATGAAGTGGATATAAATAAACTAGGTGCTACTGACTATGTGATCCTATATGCAGAACCGGGAAGTGCTACAATCAATCAAGGTGTTTTAACTTATTCATTTACTATCTATGTTATGGATATGGTTAATGACGAAGTAGGTGATGCACCTAACAAACAAAGGATAGGGCGTGTAGATGCTTATTCTGAAACACTCAATATCATTCAAGATGTGATAGCAGAATTTAAGCACAGTTTAAATAGTAAGTCTTGGGTTGATGGTGAAGTAGTATTACAGCTTCCTATAACAGCAGAACCGTTTACAGCTCGTTTTAACAACCTTTTAACAGGATGGAGTGCGACTATAAATATAGATGTTAACAACAAGAACAATCTTTGTATTGCACCCGTAATACCTAACTCATAATGGAATTTAAAAACACCATACAATCACTACAGAAACTAGGCACAAGCGTTGTCAAGGAGGGAAAAGGTATTCTTAAAAGAAAGAAAAAAACAACAAGTCCTAACACTTTGTTTAATGATTTTGATTATTTAGTAACATCAGGACAAAATTCAGTCACACTAGAATTTGAGTTCGGTGGTGCAGAAGATTATTGGCAATTTGTTGATGAGGGTGTAAGAGGTGCAGGTGGTTTTAAAGGTAGTGGTAGAGCAAGAGGACAAGGTAGTCCATTTAAGTATTCTGCTAAGATGCCACCTAGAAGATTTATAGATAAATGGATTGTTAGTAAACCATTAAAAGCAGGTAGGGATGAAAAGGGTCGATTTGTATCTAGGAAGTCACTAGCATTCTTAATACAGCGTTCTATATTTCAAAGAGGATTAGAAAGAACACAATTTTTTAGCAAACCATTTACAGAACAATTAAATAAACAAACAGAAAATATAACTAAGGCTTTTGCAGATGATTTAGAATTAGCTTTAGAACAAACATTAAAAGATTAGAATATGAGTTTATCATTCGTACAAGAACCTATAGCTTCATCAGAAAAAATACCTGTTATAACTAATTGGACACCATTAATAGGTTATATGCTTTTTTATGATGCAAGTATAGCATCATTCTTTTATTATAAATTAATACTAGAAGTCAGACTTACAGACGCATCAGGAACATTGCTGGGTAAAATTAAACAAAGAAGAAACGGCTATGATGATGATATTACTAATAATAAAGCAAGAGCATATTTTGATGTAAGAGATATTGTTAACACTCAATTAGTAGATACTATTTATGACCAGAACCAATCAGGAGTGCCGTTTGAAAGCATTCATACTGTAGGAAGTAACACAGGAGAAACTGACAAGATATTTAGCGAAAGTGGTAATATACAACTAGGAAAAACACAGTTGGCAACAATATATGTAAAAGGATACCACGAATACAGTAGTTCTGCTAGTGCTTCACCAACAGAAAACACAAGTGGTGCAGTTAATGATACTTTATACTATATGCAGGCATCACTTCCTTTATTTACAGAAAGAAGTGTAATAGGTGGATCAGTAAACACCACCTATCTACAAGGAGATGCTTTTAAAATATATCAATTATCAAGCACAAGCTCTAAATTTTTATCTGATACTCCAAGTTTTGCTAATGAATATAGTTCTAGTGCTGTATATACTAATTATATTATAGATGGTGATTATCATACTATAGCATTCTTAAATGGCGCAGGTGATTTAGGGAGTGATGCAACAACAATAGAACTAAAGTATTTTGATAGCTCAGGAAGTCAGATAGGTTCTGACCAAGATATTACAAATTCTGTTGCTAATGGTGGTGCTATTCCTGCTAGTGAAGTAAATTCCGATGCAAGAAGATTAATATATTTTGGGTGTGGTGCAGGTAACCTACAAGCACAAACAGTTAACACAGCATATAGACCGTCAAACTTTGCTAATTGGGCGTATTATACAATCAGGGCATTTAACACAGGTGGCACTGCTTCTACTGCAACATATTACTTTATAAAACAAGATGGAAGTTGTAAAGGGTATGCAGTTAGAAGATTAGCGTGGAGAAACAGTTTGGGTGCTTGGGATTATTTTAATTTTAAAAAGAAATCTACTCAAACAGTAAATGTAGAAAGAAACAATTATAGTTCTATGCTAGGAACATTCAACAAGTCTAAGTATAGATATGATGATTACCAAAGAGGAAAAACCACAAGACAAACAACGGCAGTATTAAGAGAAACATTGAATACAGATTGGATTCCAGAGGCACAGGCAGATTTGATAGAAAAATGCTTAATCAGCACAAATGTTCAGATTGTTGAAAATACAGATACTACATACACACAATCAGTTATGATCACAAGTTCTAGTCACATAAGAAAGACGAGTGCTAATGATGGTATGAAAATACAATATACTATAGAAATAGAATACGCTAATAATTTAAATACTAACTCATAATGAATGTTAGATTAGTCGCATATAGAAATGCTACAACAGGGGCAACATCAGAAAGCACCTATCAATTAGACTTACAGGAAGCACCCAACATAAGTCTTAATTTTCAGTTCGCAGATATTAAAGAACCTGAAAGTAGAAAAGCTAGTTTCTCACAAACATTTAAACTACCATTCACAGATAACAATAATGAGTTCTTCCAAAATTGGTTTAATGTAAATTTATCTACTTTAGTATTTAGCACTAAGAAAAAATTCAATGCTGTTTTATATGTGGGAACAGTTCCACAATTTGAGGGCATAATACAACTAAAGGCAGTATATCAAAAAGCACAATGCTATGAGGTTGTATTGATGTCTAATACCGCAGATTTATTTACTAATATCGGAACAAAAAAACTAAGAGATGTATTTAAAAATGAAGATGGAACTTATAGTGCAGAATTAAATCACACTTATAATGAAACCAATATAAAAGCATCTTGGGCAGGTACTTCTTCTGCTTTTGTAAATAGTGCAGGTACAGCATTAAGAGATACTACTGTTAATGTTCAAAAGGTTATGTATCCACTTTCTGTTACAGTACCTAACTTCTATTTTAACGG
>VTLG01005280.1_pt1 | contig 27723 bp, 38 predicted proteins | sample 4694571 | NCBI WGS metagenome assembly VTLG01 (sample SAMN12604809, study PRJNA352737) | marine metagenome | biome: ENVO:00000447; feature: ENVO:00000209|ENVO:00000569|ENVO:01000036; material: ENVO:00002151; isolation source: viral sequences binned using virsorter ...
CAATTATAGAATCAGCATTTTTACCGATGTTAGTTTTAGCAACTGTAGCATCAGTTTGGATTTCGAAAAGATAATACGGATCATCATAGATATACGCGTCAATATTAGTTGAACCAGAAATGGAACCAGTAGCGGTTACATTTGTCTGATTGTAGTAATTAGACCATGTAGGTTTTTTACTAGTTGGGTCAATATAGAAGCAACCGTTAAAAACACCAACGTTAGTTGCACCAGAAGCTGTACCAGCTACGATGTAACCACCAGATGCCATAACGTGATCGCCTTTATACGCAGTTAAGTTAGCGTTGTCTTCAAGAGTGTACAAAGTAGTACCACCATTGTTAACACCACTACCAACTTTCCCAATAGGTCTGAACCCAAAGGCCGCGTCAATATTAGCCATGATTTTATCCTCATAGTAATCTTTTAAAACACACTCCTCATGAGTGTGTTAATTTTGTGTAACTTAAGGGGAGAAAAACTAGTTCTTCTTACCGCCACCAAATGTTACGCGAGAGCTTCTCTCATTTGAGATAGGCATGCTAGGATGTTGGTCCTTAAGGGGATCGTTTGCAACAGCATCATCTTTATCTTGCGTTACTTGTGCAAAATATTTATTACGCTCATCAACGGTTTCCTTTGGAATCCTTGCTAGCATTAACCCTCCAACAGCTATAACACCGCTATATCTACCTGAATCAATTGCAGGCCATTCAACGTCAGAATATTCGTCAGCTCTGACAAATTCCCAACCTTCTCGTAGTCTAGCGGATACATTTTTTTGATCCATCTGTCCTACAGATTCGGCCCTTATCCACCTATGGACAAATCCTGGTGGTGCAGGTGGTGCGTCTAACTGAGACGGTGGAGCCCATGGTTTCCTTCGTTCGGTTTTAACTCGGGTTTCAGACTCGCGTGATGGTAGTTTATTTTGTTTTTTATCTTTTTCCATATGCCTACTCCTTCACGTACTTCGCATATTCGCTTAGTGGCACACCTAGTTTTTTTGCTATGGCTACTTGTGATGGTGTGAGTCTCACAGTACCTTTGCGCCTTGCTGGCTGAGCACCTCTATTAGCAGAGGCAACAGCTTGAGTAGGCGAAACTTGTTTTTCAAACTTATGAGGGAAAGTGTCCTTCATCCTTTTGTCTACTTCATTATAGTACGAATCGGAGTTCGGGTCAAATCCTTCTTCCATTAGTTTACGATGAATTGAGAAAGATGTCAAGGTCATTGGTTCATCTTCTCCAAACCATTTGTTCTTTTCAGCCCAATCCACAGCTTTTGGGTCTGGTGGAGGGGGTGTTTGAGGTCTTGGCGGCTGATATGCTGGCATTTGAGGTCGATTTGGATCAACTCCTCTTGCTTGCATTTCCTGGGCCAATCGCTCTCTTTGAGCTTTTTGAGAAGCAACTCTTTCTTCTTCAAGTGCTAAACGGCTTATTTGTGCTTGAATCTCTACTTGTTTTTCAGTATCTCCAAGGTCCATCGCCTCTTTTAATCCTTTTTTAGCTTCAGCCATTTGGGAAGCAACACGATCTCCAAATTCTGCTACATAACCAGAATTTATTTGAGCTGCTTGGTGTCTTATTTTAGCTGAATCAGCTTGTACGCCTTGCGCAAATTGAATTGCTGCTTGCTCTCTTCTTTCAGTTTCTCTTAGTCTTTTTGTTAATTTATCAATCCTCGATTGCACCTTTTTACCATAATCATCCATTTCATCTGAAGAAGCTGTTTCTTCAGTTATAACTTCAGTCTCAACGGCTGGTGTATCTTCATCAGGATTGATAGTCTTTTTGGTGTCTGCGATATCTACATCAACGGATGAGCCGGTATCTGGCAAATCAACCATTTTTTCTTCTACTTCAGATTGTGTCTGAATTTTAGTTTCTGCAGGCATTTATCCTCCTGTTTATTTGTATTGCAAGATATCCTCTGGGTCTTTTACCACAGCAATTATCTCGTCATCATTAAGTATTCTCACTTCACCACCTTCTATCCCAAATCTTGACCCCGCGTAACGACCAAATATAATCCAGTCATTTTTCTTACACCAAGGTCCATTTGGAAATCTGTTTTCATCCCTATAAGCATCTGGTCCAACTTTTAAAACTAATCCTGTAACTGTTGTATAACTTCTTTCTTCAATTGTCTCATCTGCTAATATAATACCCCCTTTAGTTTTACCTTGTCCTTTGTATGGTAATACAAGTATTCTCCATCCTGTAGGATCTGGTAATCTTTCTAATACTTTTTCAGTGGGTAAATGTTCTATTTTATCTGTAGCTTCTTTTTGAATTTTATTTAAAAAGCGATTTTCTTTGTCTTCTGCTACTTTATTATTTTCATCTGCTTCAATAGCTAAATCTTTTTCTTCTAAAGCAAACTTTCTTTTAGGTATCTCCATCTTCGTCTTTCTGCAGGTCTTGTATTTCCTGTTCCATAATTGCGTAGGCCTTATTTTCTCCTACGGTGCGGTTATACTCATCCCAGCTAGGTAATCCAGCTGCGATAATCTCTTTTAACTCTTCTTTTCGCGCTCTAATCTTTTTCAAGACTAGGTAAATAGCGGTCTCATCTTTCATTCCGGCGTATTATATACTTTTTTCTATAAAAAGCAATTATTTTTTAACTAAACTTCCACCAAAATACAATCCAATTATTGACGCCATTAAATGCGTATCCATTGGTGTTATGACAACACCTGCGTACTGCCTGTCTACAAGCATTTCTTTTTGTTCAATTAAGAACAAGAAACCTCTACTAAATTCTGTCCATGTTAAAAATACTGATGTATCAAAAAATACAGGAACTATTTTAGGCCATACAATAATAAAAAATACTGCTGTTAATGCAATAATTCTTCTTGTAAATTGAAATCCTTTATTCTCGTATGTACGAGCTTCACTAATATGTTTCATTTGGTTATTAGATCTTGCTAATAACATTTTTTGTTCTTCTTGTTTTGCTTTTATGCTTTGTCCCCAAATGGTCATAAAACCACCTAGTACACTTGACCCAAGCATTGTGATCATTTCTACTGGTAATCCAAACATTAATCTAATCCTAATAAGCTGATTATTCCACCACGATTCTTATTGAATCCTGGTATATTTGCGCTGCCTAGATATAACTGATTTACTTGCTCTTGTAAAGACCCTGGTCCAACTTTTCCACGCTGATATCCTTGCGCCATTGGATCTTCAGTTTGCATGCCGTATCCGTAGCCACCGCCGCCACCGCCGTAGCCAGATTGAGTGTAACCTGAACCCCAGCCACCAACACCACCACCAATTACTTTAGGAGCTGAATATCCAGTTAACGTTGGTAAATGTTGCCTTAATTGATCAGGCGAAGCTTTTAAATTTTGAAGCCCATAATATGCCCACTTTAAATTAGGGTCACTTTCTACATCATCCCATGTCTTAGTTCCTGTTGGATCAAATCCTAAACTAGGATTGTAATTAGGATTTGGTATGTATTGTCCTGGATTATTCGGATCTTCCATATAAGGATCCATTTGATTAATAACACCTGGGTCATATCCTAATCTTTCTAATGCAGTTGTATCACCAGTTTCTGCTAGTTGTTGTTTTAATTTATTAACTTCTACTTCTAAACCAAAAGTTCCTCCTAATTCACCAGAAGATTCCATAGCAAATAATTTTGCATCACGCATCTTTTTAAGATCTTCGTCAGAAATATTATTAACATTTATGTTTCCTTTGTTATCTCTATATTTATCAGCTAAATCTAGAGCATCTTGAACTTGTTGTTGGTTTTTTTGTGATTCTTGGTATGCAATTTTACTTCTATTATCTTGTAGCTGTTTATGTGTTAACCAAGGAATTCCTTTTACATTAGAATCTAAAAAATCTGCTTCACCAGCCTCTTGTTCAGCTTTTACATCTCTAATTACACCGGTATTTCTTTTTTGTTCTTCTTTTCCAGGAATATTTTTATCAAACCAACTTAATAGTCCTTTATTTTTATCTTGTTGAGTTTTTATATTCTGTTGTATATTTTTTTTATTGCTTGTAACTTTAGGAGTTACATAAGTAGTTTTTCCAGATACACCTCGTTGTGCACCTCTACTTCTACTTCTTTGTGCTCTTTGTCGTTGTTGTCTACCTGTTCCAGGACTTCTGCCAGAAGGTTTGCTTGATGATCTATATCCTCTGTTTCCCCAACGTGGTGGCATTATCTTAATCCTGCGTGTGGTTTACCTTGGTGTATTCTTTCATATCCTCTTGCAAATTCTTCATAGGTCATTGGGCCACCTGGCATGTCACCCATTCTCTCTGTGTAATCTCTAAACTCATCTTCGTATCTTCTATTTGTTCCACCCCACTGTGGTCCTTGGCCATACATAGATGCTATTGCTGTTTCACGACCTGTATCATTAAATGGCACAATTGGTGGTGGAATATTCATATCTTCATCAGCTATTTCATCTGTTCTTCCAAATATAAAATCTATCTCTGCTTGGTTTAAATCTTGGTAAGCTTTGTTTTTACTCATATCCGTGTTAATCGGTGTATCTTGTGGATAAACTATTGGAATATCATCATGTGGAGAAGGTGAACCTAAAGGTGCTGGACTATATTCATTTTGTCTTCTTATATAATCTTCTTTTCCTTCAAATGGAAAGAAAAAATCCTCAGGAGCCATACCAAAAGTATCTGACACATAATTAATTCTTTCTTCAGGATCTGAATCAACAAGAGATGTAATTCCAACTCCCTCATCAATATCCCTATTCATTGCTTCTAAATCAATCATAGGTACTTTTTTATAAGAACCTAACCCTTCTGGAATCCAACTTCTATCAGGTGTTAATGGTTCTCTTTCATCTCCACCTATGACTCGTGATGCCATTCCTATGCCTGGAACAAATTTCATTGCTCCTTCAAAACCTTCCCACCAAGGATAGCCAAATTCATCTATATACCAATCTCTTCCGTATCCTGCTTCATGAAAAGGATTATATTCTTTTGCTCTTACTGCTGCTTTATTTTTTCCTGTAAATAAAGATCCAACATCACCAAAAAATCCTTGTGATTTGTCCGGATCTCTAAATAATGTTCTGCCATAACGATATCTATTAGGATCAGCTTGAACTTTTGCCGGTAATCCACGAAGATCTAACATCCTCGCACCGCGATCACCAAGCATATTATTCATAACCATTTGGTACATGTTACGGGATTCATCTCGATCCGTAGTCCAAAAATCTCGATTGCCTTTTAAATTAGCTAATGTATCTTTTACAGACGCAAGATTTTCTCTGTTTTGATACCACTCGGCAGGACGTGACATCGCCCACTGAGGATTCTCCACAGTAGCACGGCGTTCGCGTACCTCATTGGCACGCGTAGCCGCTTGGTTATGTAAAAATCTTGACCTATTGTCCATTATGCACCTGGTACAATTATAACTTTGAGAACAATAAGAACGACAACAACTACGATTCCGGCTTTAATCCAGTCCTTCATCTTCCAGTCATTCCACTCCTTTAAATGTCCCCATAAATCTTTTAATAAGTTCATGTTTACCTCCTATTTACTTCGTTTCAGCCCACCCCTACGGTATGACTTTTTCACCTTTCCACCCTTCTTCATTTGCATTTTCTGCCCTGTTGAACGAGCATACTTTTGTGCTTGTGAAACACCACTTGAAGTGTATGGAAACTTTTTTTGACCTACGCTTGGCATTATTCCTCCTAATGTATTGTTGGTTTTGATTCGTTTCTAAAAATATCTAATATATCTTCCGTTATACCAAAACTATCAGCAGCAGCTTGAAAAACTCTAGATGCATCAACTGGCCCTAATGCTTCAGCATACATATTACGTGTAACTGCCAACATCGCACCACATACTTGTAAAAAATCTTCTTCTGAGCCTATATTTGATCTTGCAACATTTTCAACTTGTTGCATCACAGTACTAAGCTTTTCCAGTTGTTTTTTTACTTTGTCCGTTTGCTCTGGATCTTGCATTTTCCCTCGCTATCCTTTCAGCTGATTGATTTTTTCTATCAGCCATTTCATTTTTCATGGCTTCTCTTGTAGCTGCCATATTTTCTTTTAATATTGCCATTGCTTGGGCAGAATCTTCTTTTTGTGTATCTTTACTAGCATCAGATGCAACTTTCATCAAGTCAATACTTGTATCAGCTTCAAGCTTATCTCTTTCAAGATCAAGTTTAGCAGAATCCATCATCATATCTTTCTGCATCTCCATTTGAGTCTGCATAGCTTTTAAATCAATTTCTTGTTGTTTTAATTTAACAAGTGGGTCTTGTTGTTCACGGCTTATTCTAGCTTCTTCATCTTGCGCTAATTGTTTAGTCATTTGTGCTTCAATTTTAGCTTGTTCTGAAGCTTGTTGATTAATTAATTGCTCCTGTTGCTGTTGCAATTGTTGCTGTGCTTGAGGATTTTGCTGTGCCTGTTGCATTTGCTGTTGAAGTTGTTGAAATTGTTGTCTGTACTTTTCAGTTACTTGTTGTGCAGCAATTAATGAAATATGTTCTGATACGTGTGCTTGTAGCATCGCATATAACTGCGGATTAATTTGTACCATTCTTGTAAACATAAATTCAGCATGTGCCTCTATATGTGCCATATGATCTTGTATAGGAAAAGCTTTTGGTGGCTGTCCTTTCATAGCACCTGAATTTTCCATTGCTGGACTTACAGGTTCTGGCATCTCTGGATCTGGTTTTAATATTGCATCAACATTATCCACACCCATTGCATCATACATTCTTCTATACGCTTCACGTAAATTATGTAATTGTGGTGCAGCTGTTGCTAATTGTAATTGCTGTTGTGCCAATGTAACACGTTGTGCCATTGAAAATATATTTGGGTCTGATACTGGAAGAACATCAATACGATCATCGAAGTCTGCTTGTTTAACCATTTGGTTTCCACCAACAACCATATAAGGATATTGTGGTGGAAGATAAATTTGAAATACTTTTGCGAGTAATTTAAATTCTATTTTTTGTGCATAATGCAATCTTTTATGAATTGCACTCATAACTTTTGTACCACGCTCTATTAAAGCAAGTGTAGTTCCAACTGGGTTTTGTTCATTGCCTTCACCCATTTTCATGTCTGCTATTGCTGCAAATGATTTACCTGCATCAACTGCAAATCCTAATAAACCAAATAATACTTGTGATGGTTCCTTGTATGGAAGTGGTAATAAAGATTCTTTTATTGATTGTCCTGTAACATCAACATCCCTAAACTCACCTGGCTGTAAAGGTTCATCATGATCACGTATACGCATTCCTCGTGCTTTAAATCCTGCTGGCAGATTGGCAAGAGTACCTGCATCAATTAACTGCCGCAAAACACTTGTTGCAGTTCTTGACAACCCACCTAGCATATGTATTAGACCAAAGCCATAAAACCCTAGTCCTGGGAGGAATTTATAGTGTACAAAATAATCATTCTTCGTAAAATTTGGATCTCCTTGTTTATAATTTCTTCTTATAGAAAGAATTTCCTGCGAATATTGATCAATAGACACTATATATGGTAACTTAACACCTGAGGTATCTTCAAAACCTGGAACATCTGCATTAATATGCATTTCTAATATTACATGTTCGTCATCACCTGAGGCATAACTCTTTTCTGATCCTTCTAATTCATCTATCTTATCTAAAACATCATTTGAATCAACACTTCCTGTTGGAAGGTCAATATCACGGTAAAAATTACTTAATTGTTGTTTTCTTACATCATTACCACTGCATTTTATAATATGTGTTACACGGTCTGCACTTGAAAGATCTGTTGCCATATAATTAATTATTAAATCTTCTCCAGCAACAAATTTTGCTACAGCACGTTTTAATAGTCCATCATAATAAACTTTCTTAAATGCCGAACCAGCAAGTGGTAAATAGAATAATAATTGATCCATATCTGGATCGTATTCTTTCATCACATCTGTGATTTGGTAATTCATAAAATCTTTAACTCTTTTTGCCTGATCTTCTACTTCAGGAGTAGATAAACCTACAACTTGGCATCTTACGGGGCCGCTTGGGGGGAGAAGTTCCTTATACGCTTGAGCCTGAAACTGTGTAACAGATTCAGCGAGTAAGGGATGTACGACCCCAGATGCACCTTCGAACGGCTGTGTGCGGTCTTCATATTTGAAGCCTAGCATATCAAGGCCTTTGATATAGGTATCTTCCCAATCTTTCCTTGAATCACGATCCGATTCGAATTCTGCTAGTAGATCACTTGCGAATCTACTTAATTCATTTTCATCAATATATTCTGCTAAATTTGCATCATGTGGTATGTTAGATGTATCAATAGGAGCATCTGGGTCCATATTGACTTCAGCTCCACCATCTTCCATTAATTCTATATCCGGTTCAAAGTTAACACCTTTATCAGGTTCTAATTGTACCTCTTCACCAGTAGGTTCTATTTCTAGAGCACCTGTAAGTGCTTCTAATGCTTTATCTATGTTATTTTTATTATTATCAGCCATTTATGACCATTCCCCCTCTCTTGTAGATAGGCATTCCTTTTTGAACATTAAATTTAGCTGCATCATCCAGCCAAATCATTGGAACTTCCCATCCTCTTCCATCAGCATCCATTATAGCAGTTTTTATAAATTTTGCACCACTTTTTTTCGCGGCCTTTTTCATAGCACCTTCAGCCATTGGACCGTAAGCAATGATATTACCCTTATAGTCTCTACCACCAAAGGATACATTTCTATTTTTTATTGCAGCACTTGAAATAGTTACACCGTCATAACCACCTTCCTGTGCAACTTTAACTGCATATTTCATGACAAACTCGTTATAGTCTTCCGTTTTACTAAGAGGACCCATTGGAATACCACTATGATCACCTTCTGCCATTTTAGCTTTTTTCTCTTCAATTATTTTTCTGATTTTAGTACGTTCCTTATTAAGTCTATTTAATCTTATTTGTTTTTTCTTGGTCATCGGTCCTGCCTGTATTTCATCTATTTTAGATAAAATTAATCCCATTTGTTCCTCGTTTGCTTTATCTATTGGTGCTGTAATTAAATCACCTCGTGGGGCATATCTAGATTCTGCTAATTCTTCTGGAGATACACTTTTACCTTCTTCTAATTTCTTTTTAACCGCTCTTTGTTTTCTATTCATCGCTTGGTGCATATCAGCTTGTATTTCTTCTATGTGAAGTACTCTTCTGCCAAACTCATCTGTACGATCAGATATACGCATGTGCATGAAACCTCCCATCGTATCTTTATCAGCTAAAGATGTAAAATGTTCAGGAGCACCCTGTTTCTTTGCAACTTGACCGTATGTCATATAAGGTTCAGTTTCACGAAGTGATCCTATTGGATGTTTGTATTTAAATACAAATTCACGGTAATTCTCACCACCACTTAATGTTTGTGTGCCTTTATACTGTGGTCCTCCATAATAGTCATCAAATCCAGCTAATCTTGTTTTTGTAACAGATGATATATCTTGTAAGATCTTTTTTAATTCGAATGGAAACTTTTGTGGAAAACCTTCTCTGATTGAATTTGCAACACCTGTATTACTAAAGACTGTATTTTCAATTGAATCAATTATTTTTGAAATTGCTTGTTGGTTATTATTTTCAATTGCTTCTTTTAATGGCATTCCTACATTACGTACTGATTGCAAAACATTCTTTACTGGGCCAGGACGATATGCTTGCATGTCATATTTCATTACTTTATTGTAAATTTTACCTGCATCTTCCCTACTACCACCAAGTGCTACAACATCTATTTCTGGTGCTAATTTATTATCAAAGTCTTTTACTAATTGTTCTTTTGTAACTGTTTGTTTGCCCATTTTTGAAAGATGTGGTGCTAGTCCTGTATCATTTAATTCCATGTGCTTTACAATTGGAAATCCTTTTGGATTCAGTATGCCGTGTTTTCCTAACTGTAAATACTGTAGCCATTGTTTTCCTGTCATGGCCTCTGACGGCGCTCCAATAATCTTTTCCCTTGAACCCCAGAACATTGCACCTGGTTTCTCTGGTTCTAACTTTTTAGTTTTAGTAAATCCAACTGAATAAAGTGGTTCGTCTTTTACAAAATCTTCTGCATCCAAACGTGTTTTAAAATCTTTTACAGGAAATCCAGCTTCATCAAAAGCAGTATAAGGTCTATCTAGTTTAATTGGTCCAACAAATTTTTGTTCTGATGTTAATTTAGGTTTGTAATCTGTTAACTTTCCCATGACCTTTGGTGCGAAAAGTTTTTTAACCAGTCCTCCAGCCATGAATCTTTGTGGGTTAGCTTTTATTTCTTTTACTGCATCATTAACTGTGTATTTTCTCGCCATGCCACCTTTATTCATTCTAGGTGTTATTTTCCAAAAAGAATGTGGACCTTCATGCGGTCTTACTCGCCCATATTCATCAGGGGCAAATTGTACAGGAGAATAATCCCAATATCGATTAGAATGATCTAATCCTGGTGCAAATACATTATATTTATTGGGATTTAAGTCAAACATCGTCGCCCCACCTGTAAAATCTTTTGCATTACCTTTTAAAATGTCTGCAGCATATTTATAATAATCATGATCTTCAGTCATATCAAAATCCCAAAATTGAGTATTTTCTGTACTACGAAAAGGGGTAAATTGTATATTTTTTGTCGGATCTCCTGCAATCGCTCTTTTTATAAGGGATAAATTTTTCCTTGGGTTCATGTTAAAAGTAGATACAGGATCATCAGTTTTAAATCCTGCTCTGTTGGCAATTACATGTCCAATGGCTTTTGCATCTCTAAAATCTCCAGCACTTTCAGCATACATCATTCTCGCCATTGCTTCGACATCAGACATATTTCTTAATCTAGTCATGCGTCTGTTTTCCTTTGCTTTATCGCTTCTAGGTTGAAGTTTTTTTCTTATTCCAGGTCCAGACGTTCCACCTCTATAATATCCATGCATACCATGTCCTCCACGGAATTGTTCTTCCCAGTCCATTTCTCTTGTTTCCTTTTCTGCTATCCTTTTTGCTTTTTCAGCTTTTGCATATTCCTTTGTTTTAAATATATTACCAGCTGGAGAAAAAGAATCAACGTATCTTTCAAATAAATGTGAATAGTCTGTATCTTCCGGTATAGACATATAATCATACATATAATCATCTGGCTTTGTTGTTGCATCTAAAATCATACGATCACGCACATCCGCCTTTTCCATAGCCCATACAATTGGGTCGTCTTTAATAATATCTTCACCGCCAGGTGCCATTCTAAGATTGCTATCAATCATTTCAGTATACCCTGTCTTTTTATCTACCTCTATATATTGATTAGTTGCAAAATCATCCGCGATATCAAACTCTATTTCAAAGTCACGCTTACCTTCTTTAAAATTAACTAAATCTTCACTACCATCTGCAGTCTTAATTGAAAGTTTATGTGAATCATATTTATTTAATGGTTTCTTTAAATAAAATATTTCTGTTCCATTTGGTAATTTAATTGCCTTTTTACTATCGACAACTCCTTTAAGCATATTAGTCATAGTCTTAACCCAAGGAACTGCATCCGGCAGTGGTAACTTAGATGCCTGGGCCATTGTCGACGCTCCTTTGAGGATGGACTTTGGTACTGCTGTTGCCGCAGCTGTGGCACCAGCTTGTTTTAAAAATTTTCTTCTTGATGCACTAAATGCAGAATCATCAAGAAGTTTTTTTATTCCTTTCTTGATTAGTCCGCCGCCGGCAAATCCCTCTTCTTTAAATTTAGGTGGTCTTCTCATTTTTCCTGATCCAGGCATTGCTAATTCTTTTAATGGATATGATTTTTTTAAATCACGCATAATAGGTAAAATATATTTCCATAACTTATCCGCCCCCTTAGCATAAGCTCTGCCGTATACTACACCATCTATTTCAGATTGTAACCCTAATTTTATCATATCATCTTCAATCCCAGCCATTTCCCTAAAAATTGACATTTTTTCATCTGGGGTTATATCTCTTTCCTTTAAAACTTTATTCAATCTTCTTAACCGCAGCTCAGCGCCATAATGAACTCTATTCCTGTTAAACAAATTTGCATGAGTGGGGGGAGTAGCTTTAGTTCTTGCTGGAAAAATAATTTCATGAAGACCTTCTATAAAAGCTCTATCATTTTTTTCAGCAATTTTTCTAATTCTTGGATTCATTGCATTAAGAAGCATCTTTTTTAAACGCGGATTAAAAAATGATTCCTGCAAAACATTCCTTAATATTCCTTCAGGTGCTTTGTTTGCTCTTCCACGTGTAAGTCCTGCAAGGTTTTTTTCCACTCCTATGGACAAGTCTCTTTTAAGTCCTTTTTCCGCTCTAAGCCTATCAATAAGAGATTCAACAGATCCTGGTGATCCGGATGGAGATATTTTTTGAAAAATAGGATCTTGCGCCAACTCAGGAGTAGTCACAACTTTTCCTCTTTTAACAGGATATTCCCCTTTGGTTCTAAGAAATTTTAATAATGCTTTTTTAGCATCTTCACTAGCTTTAGTTTTTCTTTTACCAAAAGGTGTTTTAACAGTTGGTTCCCCTAATACTCTTTTGGCATGCTTACCTACTTGACGCACTTGCAGTGTTTTATCTGGGTAACCTGCTTCAATTAATTTTTTGTTAAGGTGACGCTGTAAAATGTCTCTTTTTATATTTCTAGCTTTATTGGCTGGAAGCTCTTTTTTAAGTCTTTTAAGTTCAGGAGTAATAACCTCGTCTATATGTTTATTTTTTTTAATAGGATCCACATAAAGAATTCTTCCATTCTTTCCGACCACATAACGTGCATCCTTACGTTTTACTTTTTTTCCTGATGGTTGTAATACAACTAATTCTTCTGGATCTCTTTCTAAGGACCTTAAAACATTTCGTTTTTTTCCTGTTTTTTTGTCAATAACCTGTTTTGTAACTCCATATCCAAGATTATGTGATAATGCTTTTTTAAATAAAGACGCAACCACTATAAAGCACCACGATCTCTAAGCCATTCCTCTGCCCAATCGTATCTGCTTTTACCTGGACCCTCTAGCCTTCTAACATTGTCCATGATTCCTTCACTACGAAGAGATTGTTTTGGAAATAATTTTCTTCCAGCTTTAAGGCCACCTTTAACAATACCAGGTCCACCTGCTATTTCTGTAATTTTATGTGCATCATATAAAACATCTTTTTCGGGAGTGAAATAAGGGAGTAATGGTTGTCCTAATGACGCATAACCGCCAAGATCACTATCTCCAATACCAAATTCAAAATTACTAATTGCACCTTTATCGGCACCAATTCCGTGATATTCCATTAAAGAGCGATCTACATCAGTCTCAACAAATTCATTCCATTTATCACCGTAACGTTTATCAAATTCAGCCATAAATAACTGATCTTCTAATTTTCTAAATTCTTCAGGATCAGCATTTGGATTTTCACGTATCCATTTAGACCAAGGTAATTTTTCTTCAACAACATCCCAAATTTCTCCAGCCTTTTTCTCATTCATGAATCCACCTTTATCTTCATGAGTGAAAAAATGTTTTGCTGCAGTATCAGCGGCACTATTATAATATCCTTCCATTAATTCTGGATTTGTATAAGGATTAGATTCAGCATCATACCAAGAAAATCTACCAAGCTTATCATGTAACCATGCATCTTTTCTTAATTTTGCATCAGTACTTAAAAGATCTTCTCCTCCACCACCCATCCATGTCGGTGTTCTTGCCCAACCTGTTTGTAAAGCATCAATTCCCATATCAAGAGGAAATTGAAAAATGTCTTTAAGTGTATTAATTCCAAAGGCTGTAGTATCCCACGCCATCTTTGGATATTTATAATCCATACCTTCATAAGATGAAGCTAGATCTGATAAATCTTCCTCACTTGGACCACCTATAAAATTATATAATTCTTCTAGACCTTCGCCAGCACCAGGAACTCCCCATCCAACATCTCCCATTTCTGCAAGATAGTTTAGCCAACTTTTTTCGTTTTCGTCCATTAATAATACTCTCTCCCCGTACCAATTGTGGTACTCTTCTCATCTTCATAATCATCTTTTAACTCAACAAAGTAGCCTTGTCTATAACGCATTAAGGCTTGCGTGGTTGAATCCACGTAGTCATCATTATCACCGAAAGGAAATGCAGCGCATTCTTCAATCACTTCCTCGGCGAACTTTTTAGTGGGCGCCCATATAGCTCCTGATTCAAACAGGGGAGCTACGCTGTTTACCCTAGAGTGTTTATCGTTTCCTCTTGAGGGTGTATAATTTATAACAGGTATTCCTGCCTTTTGCAACTCATGAGTTAAGGGTAAACCAGAAGCCTTCGCTTCTATAAGGATTGCCTCAGGTTCCCAGTACTTATATTCTTCTTGTGCAATAGATTTTAGCTCCGGAAAGTTCCATCTTCCTTTCTTTGCATCAAGTAAAATTAAACACTGCCTTCCACCTTCCTCCGGCTGAAATATACCCCATGTTGTAATAGCTGAGTAGTCAGCTGTCTCTTTTGCAGAAAAAGCTGTATCATAGGATTGTATTATATACTGTAGATGAGGAATATCTTTCTTTTCCCATTTTTTCCACCACTCACGTTTTATAAGTGCACCTTCCTCTGATGTTGGTTGTTGCATCCATTGTGCTTGCCATTTAGATTCGGGTATTGATGCTTTAACACCAAGTAATCCTTTTAAGGACCAAAAATTACCCCACATGGGTTTATCATTTATGATTGCAGGAAATTCTACAACTTCCCATTTATCTGTTTCATCGTCTTTTGCCTGGGCCTCTAGCAGCTTTCCAGTGAGGTCTTTTATAGACCATCTTGTCATTACTATAACAATCGCACCACCAGGTTGTAGACGCTGACGAGGACCGGATGTATACCACTCGTAATGTGATTCTAGGACTGCAGGAGAAAGAGCATCTTGCTCGGAGTGAGGGTCGTCAATAATGAGAAGATCAGCACCACGCCCAGTGATAGCACCGCCAACACCAGCAGCAAAATACTCACCTCCATGATTAGACTCCCAACGGCCTGCAGCTTTAGAGTCCGCCGCCAATTTGACTTTAGGAAATACGCTTTCATATTCAGAAGACTCTATCACATTCTTTGCCTTACGTCCAAAGCGGATTGCTAGTTCGCCTGTGTGCGTTGTTTGAATGAGCTTGGCCTTTGGATGGTTGCCCATGAAGAAAGCTGGAAATAAATTTGATGCAAATTCCGATTTTGTGTGTCTTGGAGGCATATTGACGATCAATCTCTTCAATTCGCCCCTTGCAATACGGTTTAATTTCTCTGCATAGATTCGATGATGCTTTCCTTCAACAAAATCAGGCCAAACGGTCTTCACGAAGGTCAAAAAATCACTTTGTGCCTTCTCTTGTTTGTCAAGAATTGCATTTTTAAGGATATATTTTAAAGTTTGGGTGTCTAGTGACTCAAAATTCATTATTCTTGCTCCTTTAAATCATAAAAATAGTTTTCATCATCCCCTGCAGTCCATTTTGTTCTATTTTCAACAGAAAAATACTCTGTTGACACCTTAAAATCAGGATTTAACGTCTTAGAAGGTGTTAAAGACTTATCATAAAACAATACACGGTTATTTGGTTGTGCTGCATAGTGCCCATTGTCCAATTCTAGTATGTTAAATGACTTATGTTCTTCAGGAATTTCTGAATAACTTACATTTAATGTGTTATGATCGGCATGACAACTGTCAATTGTAAACAAATATTCGCCAGTGTGCCATTTTTTAGAGGGCGAAAGGTATTTACACCTAACACCTGCAAGGGATTTCTTTTCTATGACTGTAATATCATAAGAAAAAGCATCCCAAAGCTCTAATTCTTCTAATGGAAGATCATCTTTGATATTAGGAGAAGTAACAAAAGCACTAATAGGGAGCTTATCATATACAGCAGCATATTCCGGCAGATACGTTTCAAAGTACAACGCCCTACCTTGGATAGATTTACAGCTAACCCAAACACCTTCTACAAATTCTCCATGTCCTTTCTCATTATCGTATAAAAATTGTTTTTTTACAAATACCTTTATAGGAGGTAAATTTGCTACTAAAAATGCCATATCAAAACGGTTTAAAATTTTTAAAAATTTTTTATAACATTTTAATACATCATTGTCACTCTCAAACCTTGTCCGCGAAAATTCAAAGCATGCTTATTGAAAAAGGGGGGATGGGGGTCGGAGCTTGGGAGTCCCGGGCGCCAGCCGCGACAATTTGTCGCACCACTAGATATAGTACCACCACAGTTAGTGGCCTGGGCATAAAAAAAGGGGCTACATTTAGTAGCCCCTCTTACTAGCAACAAAGGATACTATTGTGCTAAACCTATTCTTTTAAGTAAGTATCCAATATCTTTTTGGATATGCTGTATTAACTCCATTGGGTCAACCTCTTTACCTTTGTTATTTGCAACCCATTCAACTACTGAATTGCAAAGCACACCTGAAACAAGTTTCCAATCAAGACTTGATGTGCTTGGAACTGAAGAAATAATCTCTTCAAGATTGCCAATCGCATTTTTATCTTTAGTGTATTCTATAACCTCAGTAATAACATTAGATATATCAACATTATTAACTGATGTTTGTTTAGTAGTAGTTATTTCGTTAGTCATTTCTATTTCTCCTTTGTTAACTAATTAATAGTATAAAGCTGTAACTACAAAACCACATAATAGCAATAGCCATTGTTAAAGTAATTAAATTCATTGTGGATAACTCCTATCTTATCTTATGTTTATTCTTCCAAAAATTATGAGATTTAAACTCATAATTACTTTGTTTTAGTCTATTGGTAGATTTATCATTAGCTATATTAACTAATTCATCTAAAGGTAATTGTTTATCAGATGATGACATTAGACAATGAGGACAAACCAAATTTTTCTTGGATACTTTTTCCCCACAATTATCACATTCATAGTTTTTAATGCCATGCATAATGAAATCCATTAATAACTCACATTGTTAATTTCAAGTATTGTGTCTGGATTCACATTTGCCCAAGAGTGTTTACCTCTTGTGCTTACGCAAAATACAAGTAAGTAATTTGGGTGTTCATTCACTTGTCCACTCTTGGTAAATCTATAGCCATTCTGACCAATGACACCTCGTTTGATGTGTCCTACTTCACCATTGTTCTTAATCCATTTGATACTGAAAAATCCTAATTTAACAATATCTCTAAATTGTGCTTTAGTCATATAATATCCTTTCTATTTCTAATTCAATTAATACACTAATTCATAAGTAATACAATAGCTAATTTAAATTAATTTGCATCAGCGTGTGCTGGGATGTCCCGGGGGATGGACACGAATCCAATCTATCATACGTAATGTTGGGGAGTTTAGGGGAGCTTGGGAGTTGAGGCAAGAGCCGAATAACTCCGTTTATCTTGCCTCATTTAAGTGACGATTTAAATACTTCGAATCGGATTCAGAATCACTTAAGATAACATTATATCATCAAATGTAATCCATCTCAACCCAATCTTTCTTTTTCTTGTGGATAACTAATTTACGAATCCACTCGGATGCCGGGATCGCCCGGTGCAGCTCCTGCTGCATTGGCCTGGACCTGCAACAGCTGCATCCCGGGAGCTTGGGAGCTTCAGAAACCCCCATTCCAAATTACCCACAAAATCAGGCAGAATACTGCCAATTTTACAGGTATTAATAGTGTTATTCAGTCCATACTTTCCTCTCTTTCTCATTCTAATGCGTAAACTACCAGCTCACTGACGCTTCGTCAAGTATAAAAAATGGCTGTTTTCCGTCAACCGACTCGCTGAAGTAACGGGATCGCGCGCCGGGACATAACTCGCATCACAAATTCCCAGAAAACCTAGGGTTTTATTAGGGGAGTTTGGGAGTTAGTGGGCAGCGGGCGCCCGGGCGATACAAACCACCCCCAACCACCACTATCAAGTGGCAGTATTAGGGGAGTTTGGGAGTTATAGATTAATGCTCTTGTGGACTAAATATCTCCTTTACTTGTTGAGTAAATCCTCTCTCCATCTCTTTTGCTTGTTCTTCAGCACGAACTGCATTTCGTTTCATGACTGGAACAACGCTGTCATAGTGATGAGCAATAGCACTTAATGTGTCATTGCTTTCTTCTATTGCCGTAGCAATTCTTTCTAATACGTGTATTAAGTCTTTATCCATTTTAACTCCTTATGGTTTCTATTTCTAGAAATAGAGCAAGTTGCGTCGACCTAGATTGCCTCTCATATGTATCTTACTCTATTTCTGTTATCATTATAACATTTCCGAATCACGAAATCTACAACTATTTTAAACTAATTGTGGATAACTTTTTCCATCTCCTGCATCCCCAGCTGCCGGGATCCCGGCCAGTCGGCCGCAGCTCACGCTTCAAAAATAAATGGCAGAAATCCAAGGAGTTTGGGAGCTTGACACTCTGGAGGTTTCCCGGCGCGCCCGGTGCTCCAGGACCAGCGTCCAATGCCCTCTAATAATTGGCTGTTTTACGGGAGTTTGAGGAGTTTGGGGAGTTCTGCTGCGAATCCCGGGCCCAGTGATCCCATCCACAGGCCACCGTCCACTGAATCATAGTCTTTATCACGGAGTTCTAGGAGTTTGGAGCTTGAAAAAAGTTTAGTGACCCTCTGCCCGGGGTCGTATATTAAGATAAATGCGGGTGCATTATGGGCTATATGAAGTGTATTCCAGGCTATTTGTAGAGGTGATATTGATACCTTTCCAACCCCTTTTTTATTACGTCTTACAACCTTTAATTCTACGGTAAAAAATCCTATATCTTTATGATATATAAGGCAATCTGGGAATCCTGGTGTAACGTAGGACTCAATACGTGTAATGAGGTATTTCTCAGTCCCATTTTCTAAACATTTCTTGAAACTCTTGTAGAAGTTTGTTTCCGTCTTTACGGTCATATGTCTTTTTACTCTTCTTTATTCTCTGTCTGAATATCGGTGATGTCAACCATCTTGCTGTCTTTGACCTCGAACGATTCTTTTCCATCTTTCTTTTCGAATTTTCCATCAATACCTATTTCCTTCAATCTTTTAATAACTTCATCACGAGACATATCATCAATTGATCCTGTTCTAATCTCTTTTCTTTCAACATACAACCCTGCAGCTTGACCACGTAATCTTTCAGCATTAATTGCAGCACTGTGTGATTTATCTTGTAGTGCTCTATCTCTTAGTCTTGCTAATTCAACAACATGCTTATTCATTTCAACCTTATGTGTTTCATGCAGTTCATTTCTTTTCTTTCTTACTGCAGCTACAACACGTGGGTATTTCTTTATATTCAATAACTCAGAAGCTGTAGTAGGTGCACGTTCTGGTTTATATCCAGCTTGTCTTGCACATTCAGTTGGTGTTAGCCTACCTTCCTCTTTTACATATATTTCAACAAATATTCTTTGTTTATCTGTTAATCCATCCTCACCACGTGGGTGTTTCAATGCCATATCTCTGGTATTGGCAATGGTATTACGGACCACCTTTTCTTTAAGTGACTCTAACTTACTGTTATATATGTCTTTTTTACTCATTTTACCTCCAAAATACAATAATTTAACTCTTTTTCCATGAACTCGTAATACCTCCGTAATACCCGGTATCCCTTATCCCATATAGAGAATTGGCAAAAGGTATTACGGTATTGGCAGATCCCGGTAAATAAAAAAATAAAAAAACTTTTTAGCATCCAGCGCGCAATACAATACCAATCATAATATTCTTAGTGTTCTACTATGTGCGGGCAAAAAGTCAAGATATCCGCGCTTTTTTAGTGAATGTATATACCTATGTATATTGCTCTTAGACTTCAGCCCAACCAATTGTTTGAGCTCTTCATACGATGGTGGATACCCATTTGACTTCATAAATGACTGAATTACTTGAAGAATTTTCATTTGTTTAGGTGTCAATCCTCTTTTGTTATCCGTAATACCTTTGCCAATACCTTTTTGATTATGTATCCATCCTAATCTTTTATCATATTTTGCACTACTCATTATCTATATTCCTTTAATCCTTTAGCGTTAGGGTGAGACCAATAATCTTTTCTGACCATGCGCAGCATCTCTCCTCTACCCCAATCCTCAATAACCTCATGTGTTATTGATTTATCTAGTGTTTCTTTCAATTCCTGCTCTTTTTCATCTAGTTGTACCCTTTTTGGGCCTTTCTTTCTAACATATGTAGATATTTTAGACCATGTAATAATATGATCATCAGCTTTTGGCCTCACGTAACCACGAAGTGGATCTAATTGTGGATATTGTGGGTCTGGTTGTCTATCAAAATTATCTTTAATATACTCTAGGACTTTTTCATCATTCTCAAACTGTTTAACAACCTTCTCAACAATCTTTTTGTCCTTCCATAAATTAATCTCATATGTTTGCGTTTTGTTCTTCTCTTCCATTATTTAAGTTTATCCTTTAAATATGGAAGTAACCATTTGTTATCCCTAAATACTTGCACTAAGCCATTTGTGAATTGATTGATAACCACTTCCTCTTTATTTTCAGTATCAAGCGGCTGGCCACTGACGGTGAGCGAATTGATATACGCTATACCGTGTAATATCTCATGGACTACTGTATTAGCTTCATCAAGTGGTTCTAATCCATTTGTAATAGTTATAACATTCTTACGATGATCATACTCACCATATGAATCTGATTGCTTCTGAAATGTTGGTGTCTCACGCTCAATTGCTACATCCTGGTACCCAATCTTTATTTTCTTTTCCATTAGTTAAGATCCTTCATATTCCACTTCTTAGAGTATTCTTCATACTTCTCTTGTATTTCATTTGAATCATCAACAATAACCTTCTTTTGTCTTTCAGCATAACCCTTAACAAACTTATCAATAATCTCCATGAGCATAAGTGTAGGAAATACAACGCCGTGCACTTTAACTGCACTAATTTTGGCAAGTGTAGCATCATAACTCAACCCTTCATCCTCACACTCCTGTAGTAGTTTATTTATTTCTTTTGCTGCGTTTACTAATTCTTGCATTCTTTATTCTAATTCCTTTCCGGCCAGCTTCTTTTTCAATTAAATGCATCATTTGTTGACCTGGGCCACGATGCATGCTCCTCCCTAATTCAACCAATACGTCATAATAGGGAATCTTTATTGCAATACTCTTATACTTCGTCGTATCAACCATTAAACATTAACACCTTTAACTGGTGCATCCATTGTAAAATGCACATTAAAAGCAAGCGAACGTCGCTCACCCTCACTCCTAAATGGATACACTTGATGTGTAAGCCATGAAGGAAATAAATAAAAATCTCCAACTTGTGGTTTAACTATATAACTATGTCTTGCAAAATGATTTGGCATGGACCCTAAAAATTCTAAACACCCAGCTGTTGGGTGATGATCCTCTTTTGCATACTCAGCATCAAATCCTGGTGGGATCTTCAGAAATGCGACACCCGATAAATTAGCATCATGAATATGCACAGGATTAAAATCACCTTTATATTGTGATACAACCCAAGTGCGAAATGCAACTTTACTGCCGTCAGCAGGTTCTTTATTAATTGTATGCTTATAATAAACTTTCGCCATTGTAATAAGAAACTCTGGAAATCCTGGTATGGTATTTTGATCAATTGCAATTTCTTTCTTAACATTACCAGCTAAATTATGTGACCAATCATGTTCCTTACTTAATTTCTCATCATATAATATACGATCAGATTCAGTATTTAATAAATTAACATAGCCTTGGGGTAACGTCGTCTTTAATATACTAGGCCCAAATGGCTGATATATATCATATTTTAACTCAGTCTGTTCCACCATAGCTTTTCTCTGCCTCCTCTATTATTTTTTTATCTTCTTCCTCTTTAATTTCTTTTAATACTTCTCTTACAATATCTTTAATTAATTTTTTTAATTCGCAAGTTTTATTCATGATATTTTCATTATACTTTCTATCCATTCACGGATTATTGGTTTGGATGCATACATAGGACGCTTAACATCCTCACGCTGCCCACTACCATCTTTACTGACAAAGCGTAGTGTACGAATCATTGCATCTTCTTCACTCTTAGCACGAATCATATATTGAAAAGTAAGTTCACGTTTAGTTGTAATCTTATAAGTATTTTTTTCCTCACCTTTCTCAACATGAAATGTATCCATCCCCCCAATTCTTTTTTCAATCTTACCCTCCTGTGGACGCTCAAATGTAACGGTAGGAGAAGGGGGCGATGATGTGTAATCATCACGTGCAGCCTCCTCCATTTTCTTCTGACCCAGTTTAAATTTTTGCTCATGAACATGTTGTTGCTTTCGAGGATATTTTTTTAAATCCTCAATGCGCTCCTTCTGTTTCTTTTCGAGCTCCAATAATTTAGGATCAGGTTTTTTAACCATTATCTTTTATTGGTCTTTCTGTATCATCAACGGGATATTGCATGTCTTTTGTAATCTCTTCCATCTTTGCCTGGGCTTTATCCACAGACACTGGACCATACTTAACATCCTTTAATAATACTTTTAATAAAGCTTGTCCTTCTTCCAAAGTAAGACGTGGCTTCTTTTCTCCAACATCAATCATACTTTCCTCCTGTTTTTCATAATGTTCCATTACCCAATTATCAAAATCACTCATATCTTTTATATCTCTTCCATAATATATTTCTAACTCGTTCCCAATTCTTACGATCAATTAATTCTTGAACCGTTGTCGGCGTGCGAAGGGCAACCTTATCAAGATCTATTTTCAATTTAATTAACTTTGCTTCTAACGTCATCAATAAACCCACAACACAAATGCAACAACTGCAACTGAACCAAGAATAATTATCCAAGTTGTATCTTTCATATTATCCCTAAAAATATTTGATAGATCCATACTAAAATTACATACGCAATATATAATTTAATAGGAATCAATAAGAGCCAAAATAGTCCGTAAATCATGAGCGCACCGCAATGTATTCATAATCAAAATCATCATGTTTCTTTTGAACAAGTGTGATTAAATTATGTTCATACGCTTCATAGATAGATTTGCGCATATTATTAACTCTTCTAAGATCTTGAGTTGGTGAATATTTCTGCATGTTTGGAGCAAATAAAAAGCCACGGTAGTAGGTCATTTTATCCCCTTTCCTAGCTTTATTTATCCAATCAGCAAATTTCTTAGCACTTAACATATTTAATATATTCATTTCTCCCTCTTTTAAGTGAGTAGGGGGATTCTTTGACTACCCCCAACCTTTTCCCGACAAGTCAACATCTGTAAATGTTAACTAGTACTTCAGTACCACCCTCAGTTACCTCAGACACATGTCCGTACTTCCCTTTAAGTGTGCCTTACTACCTTGTTACAGTTGTTCAGCCATACTCGGAATATGTTGCACCATATTCATTTGCCCATATTATACAGTAATTAATGGGATAAATCAAGTAAAAGTTTATCGCAGAATACTGCCAAAAAATCGTGTCAAGGAAAAAATCACTTTTTTATTGCTTAATTTATCCACAGGATATATAGATAAATCCTCAACTTCATTTCACCCAGTGGACTCTCTATACTGCTCATTCGAGCAGTGAGGGTCCTATTAAAAGGAAACATGGCAAGAACAATTAGAATAGTTAGATATAGAACAAGAAAAGTGTGGAAAAATATCAAAAAATGGTTACAATATCACCCTGAAAAAAATTATTTCAGGGGACACAGTGATTAAGATATGGTTTATGCTGATGTTATTTTCAGCACCAAATATGCCTTCAGTAAAATACAACGGAATAATATATCCAACTGAAGAAGAATGCCTAAGCGCACAAGCAGCATTTTTAAATTTGTATGAAGCTAAGCCTAAAGAATACAAAGATGTAGTTGCAGCTGATGCATTTTGCTTGTCTTTTGAGGCATTTCCTATACAAGGTATGAACTACGAGGGAACAATATTTGGCACGTAGCCTGGAGGGCGAAATGAAATTTTGGTTAAAAATAATAGCATTAACAGTAATCTTGATTCTAATCTCAATGTGGGCTAAACCTATATTTGCAGATGATACAAATACACAAACTAATACATCAGGTTCGAATACGAATATCACAGGTGGGTATGAGAGTACTACCACGAATAATAACGATGGACAAACAAACACAACAACGTCAACGACAACAAATACAACAACTTCCAATGGGGCAGATGTACCCCCTCCATCAGCTAACTCCCCCTCATATTCGAGCATGTCTCAAGACGTGTGTTCTATGGGTATTAGTGGTTCTGTTAGCACTGGGATCGTTGGTTTTTCTGGGGGCAAGCACGTAGTCGATGAGAACTGCGAGCGTATTAAATTAGCAAAAGTTTTACAAGATTTTGGAATGAAAGTTGCATCTGTGGCAGTATTATGCCAGGATAAACGTGTGTTTGCTGCGATGGAAGCTGCGGGTACACCGTGTCCGTACCAGGGTAAAATAGGACCAGAAGCTGCAGAAATGTGGAAAAAATACCCTGAACTTCGACCAGATTATGAAGAGCACATTGCTAAATCTGAAATAATATCTAAAATTGATGCAAGAATAGCTAAAGAGCAGGAAGAAGAAGCAAAAAGAATAGCTGCAGAATTAGCTAAAAAAGCTGAAGAAGAAGCATTAAAAAAAGCAGAGGAACGAGCAAGGATAGATGAGGAAATTAGCAATATTGATGTCACTATTGACGTTATCCCTTTCGACGGGAACGGCAGATAGCGAAACAGTAACAACTGGAAATTTATTACCAAATGCAAACGATGGTGTAGACTGGAACTCCAGTAGCACGGATCAAATTAATCCAGGTGGTAGTGGTTATGTTACCAGTGGCAGCACTGTAAACGGTTTTGATGTTACTTGTACTAATCAATCTAATTGTGGATATAAATACAGTGTAGGTGGTGATTTTGAAGTCACTGGAACTACAACTCTCAGTGTAGATGATATAGCACTAACTAATAATTCTATTAATCAATCAATGCTAGATAATGGTATTACATTAAATAGTCACATTGATGTTGCCAATTGTGAAAGTACAGAAGGAAACTGTGAATCCAAAGGTGGCGCAAATGACACACATACAACAACAATAGTATTAAAAGATTCTAGTGGTAATACATTAAGTACAACAACACAAACAAGAAACGAAGTTACAGGATTCAAAGGCAATTGTAATGGTTATCCGGGCTCAAGTGCCACTGGCGTTACAGCAGCATGCGGACAATACAATGACACAGTAGTACATAACGATGTTGGCGCCAACAAAGTTGATTGGTCATGGTCCGGTACTGATAGTAATTACACAAATCAATCTAGACAAGGACCCAATTTGTTAGGTGCAAGACTAACAATGACATACAACAATACAGAATATGATCCAATAGATGAAGATGTCGCAGAAGATTTAGAAGATATAGCTGAAGATATAGCTGAAGATATTCCTGACTTTGAAGATGATTTTACGTGGGAAGATGATTTTTCGTGGGAAGAAGAATACTTCACATGGGAAGAGGATTTTTATTTTGAAGAAGATTTCAGTATAGGAGATGACTACATAATTGGTGATTGGGAAATGGATTATGAAATGGAATTCAATGAAGATATGTATTTTGAAATGGAAGAAGAATTTGTAGAAATGGAAATGCCTGAAGAAATGGAAATGACTATGATGCCGGAAGAAGAATTTGAAGAAATGTATTTCGAGGAAGAATTTGATGAAGGCGCATTTATGGAAATGCCTGAAGAATTTGAAACTATGGCAATGGAAGAAGAATTCACTGAAATGGAAATGGTAGAAGAATTTGAGGAAATGCCTGAAGAAATGGAAATGGAAGAAGAATTCACTGAAATGGAAATGGAGGAAGAATTCGAGGAAATGGAGGCAATGGAAGAAGAACCAACAGAAATGGAAGTAGTAGAGGAAGAAGAAACTATTGACATGGAAGGAGAAACAGAAGAAGATGTAGTAGAAATGGAGGGAGAGGAAGAAGAAATGGAGGTAGCTGAAAATGATAACAGCATGGAAGAACCCAAAGAGGATGAAGAATCTTCTGAAGGTAGTGAAGAAGCAGTGGAAGAGGAGCCGGAATCTGAAGAAAGCTCACCTGAGGCTGTTGAGGATGAAGAAGAAACAATTGCAGAAACAGATGTTGCTGACGAAGGAGGAATTACAACTAAAAACATAGAAGTCAGCAAAGAAATTAAGATTAAAGATGTGGATGTAGGGGAAATTAAAGTTTCCGTAGATCCACGCGATATATTTAAGGAGGTCGTTAGCCTAGATTCTTATTCAAATAGAGATTTTTATCAAGATAAGGGCCTCCAATACGACGTAAATGATAGCTTTTTTGATCAATTAAGCATGATCGAATACAGTAAAGAGATATATAGCGATGTAACACTAGTGATGTATATTCAAGGGGATCCAGTAGAAATCTACAGACAGGAACTAGAAGAATTGGCTATACAAAAAGCTGGAATTATGATAGAACTGAAACTATTGAGAGGAGAATAGAATGAAAATTATAGAAAAGTTATCCACATACGCTGCACTAGTTGGCGTCATAGGGGCCATAGGCGGAGGTTTTTACACCTGGGGCCAATTTAATACACGCCTTGATGCAATAGAAGCAACACCAGCTGTTGATGTAGGTGCAATCAATAAAAAAATAAATCAAAATAAAATAGAACTTATAGATCGTATTGCTGCAGTAGAGGATAGTATTCCTGAAACGCAGGATATGACATGGGTACTAAAAGAATTTGTAGCTGTAAGAGAAGAAATGCCGGAGCAAGTTGATCTAACATCTGTATATAAAGAAATAGGTAAAGTTAGAGAACAAATAGCGATGTTACCTGAACCTGTTGTTGTAGGACCTATTATCACTCCAATTCTTGCATCTATTAAAGTACTTGAAGAATTAGCAGCAGAGCTTAACAAACAAATTGCAATTGCATTAAAAGAAAACGAATTACAAGACATTCAAATAAAGGAAATTAAAAAGAAGTCTAATAATCCATTAGCTAATTAATGGCTAATAAACAATACAAATTTTTTTTAACCAGGCGCAATAGAATGATGATGAAAAAAAATAATTCTGTTATAACAGATGATAATGATTTTTATAATCACATGAAAAAAGAAAAAGAAATTTTAGATATTTCTATGAAAGAATCTTTAAAACAAAAAGAAGAGAGAACAAAATCATGAAAGTGTCGGACCAAACAAGCATCAGCATGCCTATGAGGAACCTGCTCTCGATTCTCGCGGCCGTTGGGATCGGAGTATATAGCTATTTTGGGATCGTGGAGCGCTTAAACAACATTGAGACACAAGGTAAGTTAATGCTATCTGAGGTTGAGAAAAATACAGAATTTAGAATTCTGTGGCCCAGGGGTGAAATGGGAAGTTTGCCCGCGGATGCTCAGCAGGACATGCTTATAGAATTCATGGCAACTCAAATAGAGGCCATGCAAGAAGAAATGGAGGGTATGATGTCAAATACCGTAAACATAAAGAGAGCTCAACAAGATATAGAAAAATTAATTTTGGACAGTGAAAAGCTCGAGGATAAAGTGAGGGACAATGGAAGTAATTAGCGTAATACTTATGTTCGTTTTTGGT